>JAEIGA010007886.1_pt1 | contig 16159 bp, 12 predicted proteins | sample 9270691 | NCBI WGS metagenome assembly JAEIGA01 (sample SAMN17057246, study PRJNA624740) | gut metagenome | biome: biome; isolation source: fecal sample | host: Bos grunniens | place: China: Xizang | collected 2019
ACAACCTCAACATCGTCGCATTTAAGGTAGCTTTTAAGGTGTGCTTCTGCAATCCAACCGCAACCGATAATACCTACTTTAAGCTTCTTTCCGTTATAAACTCTTGCTTCCTCATGTTTTTCTTTGAAAGCATCAAGAATACCTGCCATAATTTACCTCCCAAAGGATATATTTTACTATTATAGACTAACATATTAAAGTTTTTCTTTCAATAAAAAGGTAACAAAAACACCATCTCAAACATGCACAAAAAACACTTTTTAGAGTTGTAAAACTTGCCCAAACACACAATAAAACAACTTGATATATCTATGTAAAAGCATCATTGTTAACAATTTGTTCATAAAGTTGCAACAAGAACACAACAACAATATGCTACTATAACCTTGCCAATACGATACGTAGGAAGTTAAAAATTCCTCAATCAAGAAAAGACCACTGCAAGATGCAGTGGTCTTTTCTTGTTGTATTGGAGTATATAGATATATCTACACTGCAAATATATTTATATAATACTCAATCACCCTTATATGTTGGGGCATTTTTGGGTGTTGTACCCTTGACTACCTTATGGTAATAGCTATATGTCATAGGTGTATCTTTAGAAAGATTACCTGCGTCTGTAACCTGACCAAGGAAAACTGTATGTGTTTCGGTTTCCATTGTATTTATAACCTTGCAGGTTATGTATGACATAGCCTGAGGAAGCACAGGAGTGAATTCTTTAACAAGAGGTTCAATACCTTCAAATTTGTCAACATCTTTACCGCTTCTGAATCCAAAGGAGCCAATTATAATAGGGTCAACATTTTCTCCGAGAATGTTAACGGCAAAAATACCCGTATCTTTAATGCACTTGTTTGTATAGTTATCGTGGTTAATTGAAATTGCAATTGTAGCTGGGTTTGCAGTTATCTGCATAGCAGAGTTTGCTGTACATCCTGTTGCCTTACCTTCACCCCAGGTTGTGATTACATAAACACCATACGATAAATTAAATAATGCTGTGTTATCCATATTTTTCCTCCGCAAACATTTTACAAAACCGACGAAGTCAGCTGACTCCGTCGGCTTCGCTTTTTATTACTCTTCCTCAAACATTTCTTTACCAAGTCCGCATGTTGGGCAAACCCAATCTTCAGGAACATCCTCCCATGCTGTACCCGGAGCAACACCATTTTCAGGGTCGCCTTTTTCAGGGTCATAAACATATCCACAAGGGCAAATATACTTCAAAGAAATCTCTCCTTTTTGTGTTTTGTCCTATATAGTATGCCACAATTCTGAGGAATTATTAACCAAAATATCTCTTAAGAAGACCTTCGAATGCTTTGCCGTGTCTTGCCTCATCGCGAGCCATTTCGTGAACTGTATCGTGGATAGCGTCGAGATTCTGCTCTTTAGCCATCTTTGCAAGCTCAAACTTACCTGCAGTTGCGCCGTTTTCAGCAGCAACTCTCATTTCGAGGTTTTTCTTTGTAGAATCTGTTACAAGCTCACCGAGAAGCTCTGCAAATTTTGCTGCGTGCTCTGCCTCTTCATAAGCTGCTTTTTCCCAGTAAAGACCGATTTCAGGATAACCCTCTCTATGAGCAACTCGTGCCATTGCAAGATACATACCAACCTCTGTGCACTCGCCTTCGAAATTAGCGCGAAGACCTGCGATGATTTCATCGCTAACGCCCTTAGCTACACCGAGAACGTGCTCTGCAGCCCAAGTCATTTCTTCTTCTTTAACTTCTACAAATTTTTCAGCAGGTGCCTTGCAAAGTGGGCAAGCAGCTGGTGGGTTTTCGCCTTCAACAATCTGACCGCAAACTAAGCATTTCCATTTTTTCATAACAATTTTCTCCTTCAAATATAAAATTTAATTTTTAACTCATATATTATTTCGGCATACATTGCATAAGCCGTAATAAACTGTTTTTTGTGATTCAACCTGAAGCCCTAAATCACTTAAATCCTTTGGAACCTGTGGTGTACAGAACACATCTGTAATATTATAACAGCTTTTGCACAAAAAGTGAATATGGTCTGTAAGATTTCCCTCATAGTGCACTTTTGTATCGCTGCTTTCAACTATTGTTATAAGACCTTCGTCTTTTAACTGACCAAGATTTCTGTAAACAGTTCCTAAACTGATGTTGGGAATCTTTTCTTTAACTCTTTCATAAATCATATCAGCTGTAGGGTGGTCGCAGGAGTGTTTAAGCACATCTAAAACAGCATCTCTCTGCTTTGAGCTTCTCATCGAATCAACTCCTCTCTGCAACAAGTAGTAATGATTACTGTTTGCATTTATAATATAACAGATACTTTTTAATTTGTCAACAACTTTTTTCAAAAAATTTTAAAACATTTTTACCACGTTAAATCATAATAAAGAAGAGCTTCCTTTATTAAAAAAGAAGCTCTATGAGTTTATTTATATCTTCAATTTCTGCGGAAAGTTTTCTGTATGTATCTGCAGTTTCTTCATTGAGCAGAAGATACTTACCTACCCTTTTTACTGACTTGATAAACTCTTTTGTAAATTGATATTCCTCTGAGCATAACGGACAATCAGCACGAGGATCAAATTCTACCTGAATATATTCCCTACCGTTTTCATTTTTAATAACAGGGAAAAGCGGATATATTCTGCATGAAAGAGGTCTGTAGTTTCTGTTGCAAGCACCACCGCACACCGCGATTTTAAAACTCTCATCGTCAATAATTACATTTATATCTTTATCAAGAAGTTTTTCTTCACCCGGAAAAAGAACCATACCTGTTTTATTATCACCCTTGCAACATTTTCCATTACAAATTTTTCCGCAATCAAAATTAAGCGGTGTAACATTTCTTAATAATGAATAACAAGAACTTATAACATTTTCTTTTTTCATAATTCACCTATAAATAATAAAAATCCGGTTAAACTATCTGTAACAGCAGAATAATCTGCTGAAAAAAAGGAGGAAAACATAATGAACGACAAGAAAAACAACAGTATTGGCTGTACAGTTGAAAGCTGTAAATATCATTGCAATAGCGAAAACTACTGCACAAAGAACGCTATTAAAGTAGGCGGTTGCAACTGCGACCCTAAGTCAGTAGACGCAACATGCTGCCAGTCATTTGAAGCAAAAACTTATTAATACTGAAAAAGCAGGATTTAAAAATCCTGCTTTTTATTTTGGACAATCTGAAACAAGATTTTCCGTATTATTAGAAACAACCCATTTACTATTCAAGGCTCTGCCCTTATAAACATTGTTTCTCATAACAATATTTTCTGAAGAAGAAACACAAAGAGCATGAATATTATTAATAACAAACAAATTGTTTTCAATAGCAATATTTTTATGAACGGAGCCGGCATAACGTCTGTTATCAGGTTCAATAAGTATGGCGCTATCCTCACAATTCATAAAAGCGTTACCACTGATACTCATATTCTCAACGGAACTGCCCTCAAATGTGCGAGACACATCGCCACCTATTGAAATGCCATTTTCGCCTGTGTTCAAAAATCTGTTACCTTCAATTTTCACTTTACCACGAGTTGTACAAAGAACGCCTGAACCTGCTACCCTGTTAACTGTATTTGCATTGAACTCAAAATCAGGATTTGCAGGAACGCACTCAACATAACCGCCTTCTTTTAAAGGTGGATCATATGTTGCAAGCAAAAGATCATAGTAATAATCGTCTCTGAGAGTTGCGTGAAGAATTTTAGTTCTTCCAACTTCTAAAAGAGTTTTAGGGTCAATGAAAGCAATTATATCTCCGTCTCTCAGGCATTGAAAGCCATAACTCTGAGGATTAGGGAATTTCACGGTCATTTTATCTTTGTTGCTTTCTGTGATTTTAAAATAGATGTTATGAACATTACAAGCGTTATCTCCGCATCCATCAAAATTAGAATTAAGCACACTGATTTTACCTCTGCACATACTGAAATGAACAAAATCAGCAAACGAACAGAAATCAGCTTCGGCTTTTGGATTTGGTGAAAAATCAAGTCCATCCAATGTAATGTTTTCACTATCCTGAGCAATAAGTGCGTGGGAATAATTGAAGGTTTGTTTTATATTTGTAAGTTGGATATTTTTGGAACCTTCAATAAAAATACCAACTTCCTCACGGACTGCAGGGTAAATATAAAAAATCTGCCCAACCTGAAAGTCTTTAGGAACAATAAAACGAGCATTGAAAACCCTTTGAGAAACTCTTTTAAGATTTGCAACACCAAAAAGAGGATGGCTACCATTTCTTTTTATATGAAACAAATTATCAGGATTAGCTGTAGGAGTCCACCCTGCACTATTTTTATAATCCGTAAGAGAAAGCTTGTAATCTGTGCCTACCCAATAGAAATCCCCGTTTTCTTCAACAATTTGGCTTTGATAATCAACCTCAAATGTAATATAAAATGGTGAAGCTTTTGTTATGGTAAGCTTGTGCACATTAGGATACACAGTTTCAATGTTAAGGTTTTTAATTTTTAAATTTTCACAGTTTTTAATATATATATGGCTCATTTTGCCGTCCATTATAAAATTGGAACCGCCGCAATCGATGTCCATGTTTTTTATATTTTCAATCACAACAGCAGTTTTATGGAGATTTTTCTCCACACCTTTTGGGTATTCGTTCTCAGCAATAGTGTTTGAAATATGCATTTTTCTCAAATCCGCATTTTTACTGCAGAACACATAATTACCCTTTAAAAGAGTGAGGTTTTTATTTATAGCAGTCTGGGATGTGGTAGTAAAAAGATTTCTGAATCCCACGGTTGCCTCAATATTCGGTTTTACACTAAAGGATTCAGGATAAATTACCACATTTTTCACCATCCTTTTCTAATTACATCTAAAAAGCCTTGCAAAACGGTCAGTGCCCGTTCCCTACGATTTTACTTTCGTATACGGTAACTATAGGGCACGGATACCAGCCGTGCCCTACAGTTTATGATGCAGCCTCAGTTAAGGTTTCAGTTGTCTCCTCAGTAGTTACCTCTGTTGTTTCCGGATTATTGCCACCTCTGTCATCGCTGAGCATAATATTTGTTTCACCATAAATCGCGTGTTGAAGAGTCTGGGCAGCAAGAGGATAATCAACCTCCCAATACCAAACGCTACCTGAATGAGCAGTTCTTGATGCTTCATCAGGCATAACGAGCTGATGAACAGTATAATCTGCCCATTTATTAACAACTGCTTTTGTACCAAGAGCAAGCACTTCTGCTTCAGTATAACTTGATTCAAGATAAGGCATAACTGTAGCAACATAATCAGCAACCTCAGAGGCTTTAATCCTTGTAGCATTATTAAGGAGCGAAAGCAGAACTCTGCGTTGGTTAGCGGTACGTGTTACATCGCCATCATTATAGCATTTACGACTACGGCAATAAGCAAGAGCCTCATCACCACTAAGTGTTACAGAAGAGCCGGACTTTATATTAAAGCCGTAGCTTCTGTTAAGATAGCTTGCTGTATTTTTATCAACAGAAACCGTAACTCCGCCAAACTTATCTATGACAGCTTTAAAGAGCGCAAAATTTATCATAGCATAGCCATCTATTCTGATTTTAAAGTGACCTTCTATAGTATCTATAAGGTTGTCTATACCATAAAACGGAAAAGCTGAATTAATTTTATTGAAGCTACCTGCTCCTGATGGAGATTGAAGATATGCATAACTATCGCGCATAATGGACGTAAATGTAATTTGGCCAAGCTCTGTATTTACAGAAGCAATAATCATTGAGTCTGTAAGACCGGAAACAGTGTTTTTATTACGTGTATCAACACCAACGCAAAGAACATTAATAACATCTTTGCTGTACATTATGTCGCCGCCGTTTGTTACCCAGTTTTTAACTGTTGTTTTGTAGTCTGACGCATCGCCCTCAAACATCTGCTCAAAAACAGGGTCATCTTCAAGTGTAACAGGAATAGTTTCATCATCGAAATCGTAAACCATTGTGTCCTCAACCGCCGGCGGTGCTTGTTTTATTTTTTTCCAGTAGGAAAAACCAACTGCAAATAATGCAATCACAATCGCAAGGAATATACACAGTATTGCGATTGCAATTTTCTTTCCTTTCTTACTGTTTTTTTCTTTTCTTTCTCTTTTAGCCATAATATCACCTTTCAGCTATTAGCGATTAGCAAACAGCAATTAGCTATCTGTTTTAATTTTCTTAATAAGCGCATTCAACATTTTTCCAATTTCATCGCAATCTCGCAAAATTTCATTAATCGAAATTTCGTTAAGATATTCAAGTTTACTTGCGATTATTAACTGCGTTTCAAGTTCTGCTAAAGAACCTCTTGCTATACATAAAAACTGACAAAACTCCTTATCAGAATTTCTATCGTGTCCCTCTGCAATATTACTTGGCACAGATACAGCTGCTCGTTTTATTTGACTTGACAACCCATACATTTCCTCTTTTGGAAACATCTTAACAATGTCATATATTGATATAACAAGTTGAATTGATTTTTTCCAAACCACAAGTTCTTTATAACTTTGCACAATATCACCTTTTCAGCTATTAGCTACTTGCTACTTGCTATTTGCTACTTGCTACTCTACCATTCCCTTTACTGCTGTCATAACCGCTTCTTTTGACATATCGCATGTCATCTGATAAACAGGAACTTTCGTTAAAATTATATTAAGTGTTTCCAGCATTTTGTTCATAAGAGATTTGTCTCTGGGACGTACAGTCTGGTCCAGAAAAGGCTTCAAAGCGGCAAAACCGGGTATGCGCTTTATTTTGTTTTCTCCCCTACCCAAAAAGCAGATTGCTCCTATAGGCACACCTTCGTTTATGTTTTCGTCGGTTTTACCGCTCCAAGGAGTACCAAAAGCGTAAGGCACACCATCGATTATACGTATCGCAGGCTTATCATCGTTTATAATCCGGCATCCCTCAAGATATTTGAGCCACAAATGTGTGTGGGTTGACTTACCTGTTCCGCTTGGCGCAGAAAAAAGGTACGCCTTACCCTTATACTCAATACATGAGGAATGGAGCATAAGTCCATCGAAAAGAGCCAATTGTTCATAAAAGAATGAGCCACTATAAAGATATTCACACTCATCAAAGGAAAGGTGCTTATATTCCTCATTCCTGTCTTTATAATATTGCTCGGACACAATAGAAACAATATCAGCATCCTTTTCGCCATTATAAATATATGCGCCAATACGGTCTGCTAATAATTGCCCTTTAATATCAATTTCAAAAATTAAATCAGTAATTTTAAGTTTCATATTTTTATCCTATAATATTTATTTAAGAACTCCTTTTTTCTTCAACTCTTCAAAATAACTTTTTCATCCCTGTTCGGCTTTGCCGAATAGGGATGTAAAGGCTTCGCTAATTTTCGTACTTAATTATATATACAATAATAAATAATACACATAATTAAATTCAAAAATTTCATAAAGAACAACTTTTCTGCAAAACACAAACCTTTTGAAAGCGTTGTTTCAACGGAATTCTTGACTCTTGATTCTTAATTTAAATAGACACATCAACCCGAGGGTTACCCCTCGGGTTGAGAGTTTTTGTCATCATAAGACGTCTCACAATACTGCCCTGCTGCGCAGGGCAGTACCGTTTTTAATTAAATTGGCAATTCACCAATCGGGCTAATTAATACCAGCCTGTGTAAATGTCACCCTCAGTAAGGGAAATTGTGAGTACATCTTCGAGCTCGAATTCCATGATTTCGAGCTCTGGGGTTGTGTATTTTTCCATTATAAAAAATACTCCTTTCAGAATAGTAAAATATTTAATTTACTTGAAAAAGTCGCCGAAGTCTACAACAATATCTGCGCTACCGTTACCGCCAACCTGAACGCCACCTGAGGTGGTGCCGGGAAGAGTGGTAGGGGGAGCAGAAGTTGTGTGAACAACTGCTGAAGATGTTAAAACATCTTCAAGCTCAAATTCAATTATATTGAGCTGCGGTTTTTCATATAGTCTCGAAATCATTTAATTATTAACTTCTGCTATAGTAGAAACATCAAAGCTTATTGTTTCTACTGTGTATGTTTCGTTGTCGTTTGTTGCAACAGATGGTGTAATTTGAATCTTAGCGTCAGCGCCAACATCGTGCATAATTACTCTGAAGCCGTATTCGCCTGAACCAAGGTCATATACATACTTAATTTCGTCAGGAGTAATAGTAAGAGCTTCACCATCAGCTCTAGTACCTGTTACAGTAGCACCGATAGATTCAATATTCTTTGAATAACCTGCCTTGTTTTTATCTTCTTCCGGAGTTACGAACTCAGGATCAATGTTCTTGAATGCGAAGAATGCAGCAACTGTATATGTGTTATCACCATTTGAATGCTTAAGAGGAGCTGAAAGCTTGTAAACATCATATGATGGTGCTTTTGCATATGCAACAGCTTCATCCATTACAATACTACCTGCTCCATATGGAACCGACTTTCCAGCAGTGACATCGTAATACTGTACCTTAGTAGTAGTACCAACTGTACCTACAGGAATACCAAAACTGTCATCTGCAGTAACTTCTCTTGTTGTTTTAAACTTAATTGTATAGAAAACATGATCTCCCTCTACAATTGGATAACCAGTTTTAGCACCATATGTGCCACTTGGTACATATGTTGGAACAGTAAGAATAGCATCATCCCAAGTAGATGCAACTGCATAGTCAGAATGTGTATCCTTAATTGTTTTTAAAATATTAGTCTGCTGAGTTGGTGAATCGTTAACCGTAAAGTCAGTTTTGAAAACTTCTGTATACTGGTCACCAATAATAAGTGCATCAATACCACAAGATGAAGTAGTATTAGCATTTACTGAATCAACTGTAAATGCATCTGTAAATGCTATACAAATATTTCCTAATGAATGTCTGTATGTGCTATAATCAAGTGTGCTTGGGAAAGTATACTGAACATGAAGAAGTACTTCTTCACCAGCACCCATACCTACCTCAGCAGTGGTAGTAAGTTTAAGACCTACCTGGCCTTCTGAAATAGCCGCACTTGATGAAATCGAAAACATTGAAAACAACATTATCGCTACAAGTGCTAAGCTTAAAATTTTCTTAGACATTTTCTAATTGCCTCCTATAATTTAAAAGGGTAAACGTGTAATAATTTCTCTCTGTGAAAGATAACTTTCAGCACTTGGGTATACCCAACCTGCTGATGATTCAATCTCGCTCACGTCAAGTGCACTAGCTTCGCCACATCCATCAACATCGCCGGCAAAATCTTGATAATAATATCTCATTCTACCCTCTTCTGTATCAGTGTGAACCCAACCAGCATGCCACTCTACTTCACTAACATCAAGAGAAGTAACCTCACCATCACCGTCAACATCACCAAATATGATAAGTACGTATTCAGCAACTACATTTTCATTGTCGTCAATAACCTGTACCATTGCGCCTGTACCATTCTCTGAACCATATGGACTTGGAACAATTTCCATTTCACCGTCACCAACTACCTCGAAAACATCTCCAACAGTTTCATAGAGGAAAGGCTCAACACCATAAACATAGCCATCGCACTCTGTACCCTCTACTGCATCAATAACTGTTCTTGTTGTATCAATAACACCGATTGTGCCTTCTTTTACTACAAGCTCTGGTGGAGTTGCAACGCTACCGATTGTTACAGTATTTGTTGTAGGTGTAACTGTCTGACCAACGATAGGGGTACCTGTAACAACGTTACCGTCGCTCATACGAGCAGCGAAGAGTGTACCGCCTGTGCTGTTAGCAGTTTTTGCATCAGCAACGTCAATAGCGAGAGTTGCAGCTGCATTAGTTGATGTGTATTCAAGAGTTGCAATAACAGTTTCAGATGAAAGGTCAAGACCGCTAACAGCGTCTGTTTCTTTAGCTGGTTTAGGGAAAATAATAACAATATCTTCCTCTTCCTCAGCATCGAAATCTGCAATAGATGTAACACCCTGAGTGCCCCAAACATCTATTACAGCCTTTGATAATGTAACATCTGTAAGCTCAAGAGTACCTGATTTAACTTTTTTGTCAACCTTGAACTGAATAGGACCTACTAAATATGTTAAGCCTTCAGCTGCAGTAGCTGTAAGTTTAACATCGACGGAATAAGTGGTGCCGTCGCCGTTAGGAACAGGCTCGCCAAGAGCCCAAGTCTGTGTGTAGTTAGGTGCACTTTTTTCATCTTCATAGCCGAGGCCGCCAACAGCGAAACCAACAACTGCGAAGCAAGAAATTGCAAGAGCAAGTGCAAGAACTACGCTAAGTAACTTCTTAGACATTTGTTTGCCTCCTTGTTTTATTTTTCATTTCTTTCCAAATATGGCTTACGCCACAACCGCTTAAATTGGAATCCAAATATAAACAGGTAATACCTTTTACGGAACGGTCAGTACCCATTCACTTCCTGCGCCTATTATATACTATTATAATATATAGCAATCTGCGCTTTATTTCAATGGTAAATTTTACCTTTTATCCTTGCCCGATAGTCGCCTACCGGGCAAGGCTTATATTAAGAAACAATCAATTTAAGGGATTTTGTTATATATACTATATTATATATAGCTTATAAAACCGTTAGAAAATAATTGTGTTATAACTTAAGAGGCTTTTCTGCCTACTGCCAAGTTAACGATTGCGCCGTAGTCATCACCATCAACTGCACCGTTCTTAGCTATATCACCAGCAAGGAAGTAGCAACCTTCAAGCTCGCCCTTTTCTGCTGAAATAAGTGCAGCGTAAGCAGCGTCAAGACCATCTACTACACCGTCGCCGTTAATATCACCGTCAACAACAATCTTAACTGTTGCAACAGGAAGCTTAACGTCATTAACTGTTGTGTAGAATGTTACTGTTGAGTTTGTACCAGCGAAGCCCTTGAATTCTTTCTGGCCTACATAAGAAACAGCAAAGTTAACGTCATTAGAAACAACAACTTCAGTAACATTCAAGTTTTCTGCCTCAACCTTGAAGTAGCTCTTAACGTTTGTCTCATCCTGCTTTGCAGCAATGTGAGAAACAAGAGCTGTTACTGATGTATCTTTGCCATCGTTTGCATCCTCGTCTTTAACGAGAGTTTCTCTCTCAACGAGTTTATTTGCTTTAACATCTGTAACTGCAAGATCTTTAAATGTAAGTCTTGCAAGAGCTTCTTTAAGAACCCAAGCTGCGTCATTAACCTTATTCTGGTCATCCTTACCGTATGCTGCTGCAACTGTATCGTAAGCTGAACCAGGGAAGAGGTTTACATCATAACCATCAACGCTTGTAATCTTATCCATACCGAGTTCTGCAAGAACCATACCGATAACCTTATTGATTGGCATGCCTTCAACCTTTGACTCATAGAGACCTGGGTTTGCAAGAACGAACTCTGCCTGTGCAATAAGTGCATTAAGTTCTGCATAGTCAGCAGCATCCCCGACCTTAACAAGGTTCTTACGCTGTACGCAAAGCTGGTACTTAGCGTCGAATACCTGTTTCTGTGAACCGCAATTCTGAGCAGCAACAGCATCGTCGTATGCTTTCTTGTAGTTCTTCCAAGAACCATCTGTGTATGTGATTCCCTTAGCACCATTTGTAATACCAATCATATTCTGAGCTGATGTGATTTCGTCATTAAGCTGAGTGTAAATAATGCCACAATCTCTTGTAAGAAGACGTTCTTCTGTAATCTTGAGATAGTTCTCAGCCATAGCAACGTCGAGCATTGTTACGTTTGCGAACTCTTTCTTTTTATTGTCGAGCCATAATTTCTTTTCTTCAAGTTCTTCTTCTGTGAAGTCTTCAAGAAGAGCATTAAGGTAATCATAGTACTTGTGCTGATCAATAGTCTCACCAGCATGCTCACCATACTTAACAGTATGCTGCTTAATAAGAGCATAGAAATCGTTCATTTCCATCCAGTTGTAACCGAAGTACTTGCTGATTTCTGCAAGTGTTGGCTGAGCGTCTTTTCTAAGGTCGATGTACCACTGTGCGTCGCTACGAGCGTCGTTGAACTTGTTGTGTCTGTACATCTTATAGTCAGTGTGGTTATATTTGTCTGTTGTACGAGCCTGAGCTGCTCTGAGAGCATCTTCCATCTCGTCGATTTCACCGGCAACTGATGTTGCTTTAACAGGACAACGATCAAGGTCATTAACTGCTACCTGAAGTCTGTCATACTGTGCTTTGAAGTCATATCTGGAAGCGTCGTTCCACTCCGGATAACCAACTTTAAGTGCTTCAGCAAATGCATTGTAGTATTCTGTCCAAGCTTCATTACATTTAATTACTGTTACGCCATCAGCGTTAGTGTCGAAGTTTGTTTCCCTGAGAACTTCCTTACCATCTACTGTTTCGTTTTCATTCTTAAGAGCAGTGTCCATAACAACAGTTGCGGTTGTATCGTAGTCAGCCATTTTCCTCATTTTAGCTGCTTCATCATGAACGAGAGAATAAAGTTTATCTCTGTAAAGGTCATCATAGAATCTCAAGCTGAAGTCATTTGAAGAAATCTTTTCGTCGCCTTTAATAGTAGCATTAAATGTCCATGAAAGCTGAACACCGTCTGCGCTATTTACTGAAGCAAAAGGAACTGCAGCTTCGAAAGCTTCCTGTGTTGTTGGAGCAGAACCGCTAACAGTAAGGTTCATGCTATTCTTCCAATTTGCAGTATATGTCTGGAATATCTTAAGAGGGATACTACCATAGGAAATATTTTCATTGGTTTCATCTGAAGTTACAGATGATGGCTTGAAGCCATTCTTTTCTGTTCCGTCAATGTTGAAAACTAACACCATTGTTGGGTTACCCTTCTCTGTACCTGTACTGTCGAATGTAACAGGAGCAAAGTTCGCAAGGAAATTAGCTGCATTGCTATATGGAACATATGTGGTGTTCTGAACGGTAATTGTACATGAACCATTCTGACCGTCTGTGAGAAGACCGTCTGTCAGTCTGTTACCGCTTACAGTCTCGTTTTCGTCTGCAGGATATCTGCTGAACCATACATAAGATTCATCTGTGAATACCAATGTGTTGCCAGCGTCATCTGTAACTTTCTGGCCTCCTTCAAGGTAAACAACATAACTGATTTTAACTATCTGAACAACACCTTCTTCAGGGATTGCAGACTTAGCACCAACTGCTGTACCGTCAGGTTTTGTTGTAGCACCAACACGGAAGGTGAATGAAGAGGCTTTACCGTAGTCGGCAACTGTTGTTGTATCAACAATTACGTCATGAATGTAATCGGATTCACTACCATCGTAATCAGTAAATTCAACTCCGGTAAGCTGAATCTTATACTGTTCGTCCTTACCTTCAGTACCGTTTGCTAACTTATAGTGTCTCCAAACACCTACTGATTCGTTACTTACATTAACTGTAATCGGATCTTCATATGAATCCCATTCTGATGGATTACCGTTACAGTCTGTTTTTGTTACAACGTAATTATAGGTTGTACCGTTTTCGTTAATAGCACGGAAGATACCCAAGTCATTTTCAGGTCTCTTGAATTCCTGCTCGCCGCCCCATGACTTGATAAGCTTAGCTATAACAGGAGCTGCATTGATAAGGATTGAGTCTTTTCTGTTGTTAAGGCCACCAAGAAGAGCCTGAACAGTAGTCTGAAGAGATGGTCTTGAAATAACGCCACCTTTATCAGTACCGTCATGAATCACCTGTGTTGTAACGCTACCTGTAGTGTTAACATTCTGAAGAATTGTTGTACCAAATACAAGCTTAAGAATTCTGTTCACAAGGTCAAGCACTGCTGTACCAAGTGAAGCATCATCAAGTAAGTTGTAGTCTGAAGCCTGGTTACGACCTAAGAGTGAGAAAATAACGTTAAGGTCAAATGTTGAAAGAAGCTGTTTAACACCATCAACAAGAAGTCTTGCGTCAAGGTCGTATGTTTCAGATGTATAAGCACCGTTACCTACGAAGCCAAGAGGAAGAATCTTATTGAAGATGTAGCTGATCTTATCAAACGGATGTGCATAAGTTTCACCGTTAAGTATATCGTATGTTATACCATCAAGAACACCGGTATTATGCACGCTACCGATATAATCAAGAGCCCAAAGGATAGCTGCATTAAGGTTAGTCTGCCAGTGGCTAGGATCTTTACCGCCACCTGTTCTAATCCAACCATCGAGGTCGAAGTCTTTTGCATCTCCGCCATAAACTACATCACAAAAATCTTCAAAGTTTGTAATCTGCTGGAGATATACAAGACCAAGGTCTGTACCCATATTGAGAATGATGTTGAACCAGTCATCCTGAGCCTGTTCATATTCAAATGTGTAATCGAAACTGAAATCATCAGGATTATCAATGTAATACTGCTCGTAATCGACAAACTGTCTGTCGTTAGCAGAAGTAACATCACCATTTGCAAAGATAACGCTATCATAGTTAACGATAGGAGCAATACCTGTCATAAGCTCACGAAGAACTATTGCTGCAAACTCCCAAACCTGAACGTTTTTGTGGAAAGCGTATTCGCCTGTTGCCGGATCCTTTGGAAGAATGATCTGAGGAAGAGCATCTTCAAAGAAGCCCGGACCAATCATTGCAACAATGTCAAGAACTGTCTTATCTTTGATTTGAGCCATTGTGTATTTTGCGTAAGGTGAATCTGAACCAAACACCTTATCGCCGAACTCTGTAAGAATATACTTTACAAGGTATTCAACGTTAGTGTTGATATTAGAGTTTTCACCGGTAATCCAGCCTGTGAAATCCTTATCAATTTCATTCTCTTTGATTGCTTTTACAAAGTCTGCTTTTGCTGTTTCGGAAAGACCTACGTTGTAAACCATACCGAGAAGATTGTTAAGGCCACCAACGAATGAACCGTCAACTGTCTTGAAGTCATCATAGATAAGAGCTGTCTGGTTAGCTGTTGGCTTAGCAACGTCTGAACCAACAAATTCCCAATCCCAGTTAATAAAGCTTGCGAATTCGTTTGCAGCGCCCATGTTAACTACATAGTAGTAACGTTTTTTCTCAGTTACTTCCTTGCCGTTAACAATTTCAGGTTCGCCATTTGCATCAAGAACAGCTTCTGTTTCTCTTGTTGTGTAGTACCATTTGCCGCCTGACTTTGCCATTTTATCGTATGCAAAGTATGTAACATATGATTTTTTTGCTTCATCAACATCTATTTCGAATGCTGTTTCAACATCTTCAGGAAGAGCTGATACATCGATTTCATTAAGTTCTGCTTCAACAGCAAGCATAAGAGCTTTCTTAAGGTTGTTGTTAAGAGCAGGAACACCAATTTCATCGATAGCTATCTGAGCAGCAACGTCAAGAATCTGGAAGAAAGATTTCTTGAGAGGGTTGATGTCGTCTTTTGTAAGAGGAAGATCAGGCATAATAATTGAATTTGGGTCCCAAACCCTTACACCTTCAGCATTTTTCTCATATTCCTGAGGCTTTGTAAGAAGATTATAAAGAGCGGTAGGAACCATCTCATCAAGAGTATCCACTTCGGGATATGTAGCAGTGAGAGTTGTGCCTGTAGCTTTCAAATCATCTATACTCTTATCATAGCCTTCCGAGCCATAGATAATAAGGTCGTACACCATGCCAACAAGCAAACCAGGAAGATCACCAAGTAAACCTGTGATTTCTGCCGGAAGAGCAAGGAAAGAACCGATAAGACCCAAGCTGAGACCATCGCTACCAATACCATAAGCTACCTGAGAAAGGACTGAAGCATTATCAGCAAGGAACTGAAGAAGAGCTGAAATCATACGGTAGTCGTTATTGTGCTGTCTCTGAAGAGCCGAATCTGTGCCGCCTGCTAAAGCGGTTACATTAAGGTCGCCAACATCACCAAGAAGGAAACCAAGAGTACCAAGGATACCTTTCAAGCCGTACACGGTTTCGAATGTTGTGTTTACGTTAGACAAGTCAAGTCTGATACCGAGAAGGTTGAATACCTCACCAATATCAGCGTCAACCAACAACTCGTCTATCATATCCATCGCAAGGTCTGCAACTTGCTGGTAGCTCAAGTCAGCGTCGTCAATGCTATCGTATGTTATTTCGCTCTTCACAAGAATAGCAGAACCGATAACAGACATGCAACTAAAAGCTATAATAACAGCAAGAAGCAAGCTTAACAATTTAGTTGATTG
>JAEIGA010007887.1_pt1 | contig 16159 bp, 16 predicted proteins | sample 9270691 | NCBI WGS metagenome assembly JAEIGA01 (sample SAMN17057246, study PRJNA624740) | gut metagenome | biome: biome; isolation source: fecal sample | host: Bos grunniens | place: China: Xizang | collected 2019
GTCCATCTTTCTCATGTAGATCCTGATGAAATTGATATTCTGTATTTTGCAGAGGATAAGTCGACATACAGAATCGCACAGGGAAAAGAGAATTTCGTAAATGCTCTAGCGGGTTACTTCCCGGAGCACAGGGAGGAACTGCAGCGTTATGTCGAAGTCCTTTACAGCATAGTTGATGAAATTAATCTTTTCCATCTCCGTCCCGAGAACAGAGGTTATCTCATAACTTATTCGGAGAATTTCATGATTTCCGCTAATGATCTGATCGATAAGTATATATCGGACAGAAAACTTCGCAGTGTCCTTTCATATATGAATCCGTTGTATGGCGGAAGCAAGGATGTCACCCCTGCGTATATCCATGCTTTGATTTCAGTTCTTTATATCAACGGACCAAGCCGATTTGCGGGTGGCAGCCATCTGTTTGCAAACACTCTCAGAGATTATATCATCGAACATGGCGGTGAGGTCATTGTCGGTGACGGTGTAGAGAAAGTCTATAGTCAGGAAAAGCTTATCACAGAAGTCAAGACCCGCAGAGGAAAGACTTTCAAGGCTGATTATTATATCTGTGCCATCCACCCTTGCACATTCCTGCAGCTTCTGGACGATCCGACCTTGCTTCCAAAGTCTTATCGTGACCGTCTGAACGAGATTCCGAACACATATTCTGCTTTCACTCTCAATCTCAAGCTGAAGCCTGGAACATTCAAGTATATCAACCATACGGCATATTACATGTCAAAGTATGATGATGTGTGGAGCTTTGACTGCAATGACAAGGAATGGCCGTTGGGCTTCCTTTATATGACTCCTCCCGAGATCGAGCAGGGAGAGTATACCAACAAGCTCATCGTGACCGCTCCTATGGTCTGGGATCAGGTGAAGAAGTGGGAGGACACCACAATCGGTCGCAGAGGAAGCGAATATGAGGCATGGAAGAAGGAATGTGCGGAAAAGCTTCTGGACAAGATGGAAGAAATCTATCCTGACTTCAGAAATTGCATCGAAGCTGTCAATACTGCTTCACCGCTCACCATACGAGATTATTATGGAGTCAAGGAAGGTGCAATGTGCGGTTATCGAAAGGATTGCAACAACATGACACTTTCAAGGGTTCCGGTCGTTACCAAGGCTAAGAACCTGCTGCTTACAGGACAGAATTGTGGAGGACACGGCTTCTGCGGAGTTCCATTGACTGCAATCTCCACATGTGAGGCGATCCTGGGCCAGAATTATGTGTTGAATAAGATTAACGGACTGACTGAATAAATATGTTTGAAGATATTCGTCCATATAATGATTCGGAGATTTCTGCAGCGATGTCACGCATTGTTGCGAATCCGTATTTCTCCAAGCTTTCATCCTTTGTGTTCCCGGAGATGGATGTCGAGCAGGTTCGCGATATGATCCTCTCGATTGACAATATCTATGATTTCCAGCTCAAGGTAATGCACAGGGTCAACCAGAGAATCATTGAAGAAAGTATAACGGAATTTACTTTCAGCGGTCTCGAAAGAGTGGACCCTGAGATGAATTATCTCTATGTGTCCAATCACAGGGATATCATGCTGGATGCTTCGCTCCTGCAGTCGGTTTTCCTTACCCACGGAATCGATACGACAGAGATAACTTTCGGAGCCAATCTCATGCAGGGACAATTGGTCATCGATGTCGGCAAGTCCAACAAGATGTTCAAGGTAGAACGTCCCGGCGGAAGCATCAGAGAGTTCTACAAGGCTTCCAGGCATCTGTCCGACTACATCAGGATGACTCTTCATGAGAAAAATGAATCCGTGTGGATCGCTCAGCGTAACGGACGCACCAAGGACGGTGTCGACCGTACCGATCAGGGAATCATCAATATGTTCCGCATGAGCAGCGATGGAGACAAGGTCAAGTCAATTGCGGACCTCAATATCATTCCTGTAGCGGTTTCGTATGAATGGGAACCTTGTGATCTTCTCAAGGTCATGGAACTGTATATTTCCAATCATCACACCGGAACATATGTCAAGAAGGAAGGAGAGGATCTGAACAGTATCCTTACCGGAATCATCCAGCCTAAAGGCAGGGTGCATTTTGCAATCTGTGCACCGATTACAGCAGAAGACCTCGCACCTTTTGCTGATCTTTCGTCGAATGAATTCAACAGAAAGGTTGCCGGACTCATAGATCAGCGTATCTGTACAGAATACAGGTTTACTGCGAACAACTACATTGCACATGACATGCTGAGCGGTACCGATGAATATGCTTCGTACTATACATCTGAGGACAAGGAGGCCTTCTTGAAACATGCATCTGCATTGAATGCCTATGCGGAGAATTGTGATGTTGAAGAAATGAACGGAATCATGCTCGGCATCTATGCCAGCCCGATTGACAGTAAGAATCTTTTCAGCCAGAACTGATGAATTTCATAGTAAATATATACGACAGACTTGCAAAACGCTCAAAATTGCTTTGGGCTTCCTTTGCTGCCTTCATCATTCTCTTCGTCAGCCTCATTCTGAATCTCAACTATAGTGAGAATATCAGTGATTTCCTCCCTCTCGGCAATTCAGAGCAGGAGGCCTTGGCTGTATATCAGAGAATTTCCGGAGCCGAGCGTATATATATGCTGTTCAATAACCCTCAGAATGAGGACATGACCATTGAGGCCATAGATCATTTCATCGGTTGTGTCCGGGAACTGGATTCGCTGAACTGGTGCGGCGATCTTACAGCCCAATATGATATGAGCATGATGCAGGAACTGACGGATTATATATATTCGGACATACCGTATTTCCTGACATCCGAAGACTATGAACGAATGGATTCTCTTCTGTCGCAGACAGGGTATCTGGACGAGCAGCTGCATAGAGACAAGCAGATGCTTATGTTCCCTTCAGGCGGCATGATGACTTCATCCATAACAAAGGACCCGTTGGGACTCTTCACACCGGTACTGACACATCTTCAGAACTCCAATCCTCAGATAGGTTTTGAAATGTATGAAGGCTATATCTTCACTCCAGACATGAGCAGGGCAGTGGCTATGATGAGTTCTCCGTTCGGAAACAGCGAGACCGAACATAACTCTCAGATGCTGGAGATCCTGCACACCGCTGCAGAGAGGATGAATGAAGAATATCCGGAGGTCAATGTCAATATAGTGGGAGGGCCTGAAATTGCGGTAGGAAACGCTTCAAGAATCAAGAAAGACAGTATTCTTGCAGTCCTTCTTTCTGTGATTCTGATTGCATTTCTTGTGACATATTCGATCGAATCTGTCCGCAATATTCTGCTCATATTCATTTCGATCGGATGGGGATGGCTCTTTGCATTGGCCGGAATGTCCCTGTTCAGCAGTCAGGTGTCGATAATTGTCATCGGCATATCTAGTGTCATTCTAGGTATCGCAGTGAATTATCCTCTGCATATGATTGTGCATCTCTCGCACACTCCTGATGTCAGGATGACTCTCAAGGACCTTCTGCTTCCTCTCGTGATCGGAAACATAACTACTGTCGGTGCCTTCATGACCCTGATTCCGCTTCAGTCTGTAGCTCTCAAAGACCTTGGACTCTTTGCGTCTTTGCTTCTTGTGGGTACCATCCTCTTTGTCATCTTCTATCTTCCTCATATGCTTGAGGTAAAGACGGCTTCTCACAAGACTGGCAAGCTGACAGACAGGATTTCGGCTCTTTCTCCGGAAAACAGCAGGTGGGTAGTGGCAGCGATTGCTGTTCTGACTGTGGTATTCTCAGTATATAGCTTCAGGACTGAATTCGATTCCAATATAGCGAACATCAACTACATGACTGATGAGCAGCGCAGGGATATGGATTATTTTCAGAATCTGCTGTCAAAAGATGCGACCAGCACTACAAGCGAGGTCTACGTCTTCTCGTCAGCTGAAACCTACGATGAGGCTCTGGGGATGAATTCGGATATTGTCAGAACTATCGACAGTCTTCAGAATGCCGGTCTTGTCAAAGGGTATGCAGGAGTGTCCCGCTTCCTTGTTTCAAAGAAGGAGCAGCAGCAGAGGCTGCAGATGTGGAGAGATTTTACAACAAGACACAAGGAGACTCTGACAACTGACTTTATTGCAGCTGCCGAGCGTGCCGGTTTCTCGCCAAAGGCTTTCAAAGGATTTACAGCGACTGTGAACGGGGCTGATAAGCTGGAACCCAAGGATATAGAGTGTTTCGAGCCGCTTACACGACTTCTGCTCAGTCAGAATGTGGCGGATCTGGAAACAACAGGCAAGTCCTATATCATCAACACTCTTACTGTCGAGTCTGATGATGTCGCAACCGTAAAATCGCATTTCACCGAATGCTTTGATGTAGTCGGTATGAACAGCGCCTTGTCCAATAATCTGTCTGACAATTTCAATTATATCGGCTGGGCCTGCTCGCTTATAGTATTCTTCTTCCTATGGTTTTCATTCGGCAGGATCGAGCTTGCTGTCATAGCCTTCATACCTATGGCTGTCAGCTGGATATGGATTCTCGGCATAATGGCTTTGACGGGGATCAAGTTCAACATTGTCAACATCATTCTCGCCACCTTCATTTTCGGACAAGGTGACGATTACACCATATTCATGACAGAAGGGTGTCAGCATGAATTCACCTACAGGAAGCCTATACTGTCATCATATAAGAACAGCATACTTCAGTCTGCACTGATAATGCTTGTCGGCATCGGTACATTGATCATATCCAAGCATCCCGCTATGCGTTCACTTGCCGAGGTGACTATTGTGGGCATGCTTTCAGTTGTCCTTATGTCGTATACTCTGCCACCTCTTCTCTTCAAGTGGCTCACGATGAAGAACGGAACTTACAGGGTTCATCCTGTCACTGTCAGAACCCTCTTCTGCGGACTTCCTTCGGATCCGGTAAGGCTGGTGAAAGGACGCTATCTGTATAAGGGAATGTCGATTGCCAAGACCGTGAAGCGAAATCTTGATGAAAATGCGCAGAGTATTGCGGAAATGAATCTTGCCGGCAAGTCGGAGTATTCATTTACAGACAACGGCTATGGTGAATCGGCTATACTGCTTGCACTTCTGAATCCTCAAGTAAGGATCATAGTTAACATCTCAGACGAGGATAAACTTAATATTGCCGAAGTATCTGCAAAGGATTTTGTCAATAACATTGAATTTAATCAAGGCTTATGAAACAGAATATTCTGACACTTCTTTCAGAGGCACTGCCTGCTGTTGATTTTGAATCCGACTTCCTGTTCAGTGAATTGGATTCATTGGGTGTTGTTACGATTTTGGTAATTCTTTCCAAGGAATACGGAATTTCATTGGATGCAACAGATGTTACACCAAGAAATTTCAGATCAATCGATACCATCGTTAACATGGTGGAGTCAAAACTCTAAATAATAATGACTTATGACATTAGAACAAAGCATATTCCAACATTCTGCCGCTACGCCTGACAAGGTTGCGGCCGTATGTGGTGACGACAGCATCACCTATTCCCAGTTGTGGAAAGGAATCGAAACAAGAGCTGAAGAACTCAAGGCCAAGGGAGTAAAGGCAAACCGCCCTTATGTGTTCCGTGCTACTCAGGACATTGATTTTGTCGTGACATACTGTGCAGTCCACCATATAGGTGCTATAGCCGTTCCATTGGAGCAGAAGGCTACAGACGAGCATTTCAATGCGATTTCTGCAGAGGTGGAGTCGTGCGAGTTTGCCGAAGACATCATGGACATTCTTTACACTACCGGAACTACTGGAAAGTCGAAGGGTGTGATGCTGTCTGAAACTGCTCTGGTTTCGTGTGCAGATAACTTTATCGCAGATCTGAAATTCTCATCAGACTTGCTCTTCATCATAAGCGGTCCTCTGAGCCACATCGCTTCTCTGTTCAAGATGCATCCGGTCCTGACCGTAGGAGGAACAATATGCATTCTCGACGGTCTTAAGGATATCAATGCCTTCTTCGATGTGTTCGATCTTCCGTTCAAGAAGTTCGCAACCTTCCTTGTGCCTGCAAGCATCCGTCTTATCATGCAGTTCTCATATGAGAAATTATGCAGCCTTGCCGGCAAGATAGACTTTATCGAAACAGGAGCTGCTCCGATCACTCAGCATGACATGGAAATGCTCAGCAAGGCTCTGCCGCATTCTCGTCTTTACAATACTTTGGGAGGAACGGAGATCGGTGCGGTCTGCACATATGACTTCAATGACGGCAAGTATATGGAGGGCTGTATCGGTCGTCCGATGAAGAATTCTACAGTCGAGGTGACACCTGAGGGTAATATCATAGTTTCTGGTCTTACCATTATGAGCGGTTATGTTGCTGATGAAGAGAACACTGCAAAGGTGCTAAAGGATGGCAAGATCTATAGTGCGGATCTCGGATATGTCGATGAGGAGGGACTTATCCATCTCAAAGGCCGTCAGGGTGATGTCATCAATGTCGGTGGATTCAAGGTGGATCCGTCAGAAGTAGAAAATGCTGCTGCGTCTCATCCGATGATCAAGGATTGTATCTGCATTGCAGCTGTTCATCCTGTAATCGGCACAGTGCTCAAGCTTCTTGTTGTGCTTGCAGAGGGTTGTGAGCTTGACAAGAGGTCTGTTGCAGTCCACATCAAATCAAAACTTGATCCACACAAGGTTCCTACATATTATGAGGCTGTCGAGTCGATACAGCGTACATATAACGGTAAGCTTGACAGAAAATTTTATAAAACGAATAATTAAGAATATAATGCCATGAATGGTCTGTTCACAAAAATAAAAGCCATATTTACACCACAGCAAGAGCAGTTCATCGTATTCGGTTCTCAGGGTGGTATATCGACAAAGATCACTCTTCCTGAGGGTTTCGATACATCAAAAGACAAGTGTCCGATGGCTATTCTCATGCATGGCTTCATGTCAAACAAGAAATTCTATCCTGTACCTATGCTTGCTGAATCTCTGGCAAAACAGGGCATTGCTTCCATCTGTTTTGACTTCAATGCGCATGGTAAGAGCGAGGGTGACTTCATAGATATGACAATTGCCAATGAGACAGGCGATGCAAAAGCTGTGTTCGACTATGTGAATTCTCTTCCTTATGTGACTGAAACTGTATTTGTCGGTCATTCACAGGGTGGTGTCATTGCAGGCATGCTTGCAGGTGAACTGGAACAGGATCCGAAGAAGCCGTCATGTCTGGTTCTCCTTGCTCCTGCCGCGGTTCTCAAGGACGATGCGATTGCCGGTCAGTGTATGGGAAAGAAATATGATGCGGCAAATCCGCCTGAGTATGTGAACGTAATGTTCCATAAGCTAGGTCGTAACTTCATTCTTGCCGCTCAGAAGCTGCCTGTGTATGAGGTTTCGTGCAAGTACACCGGCAAGGTGTGCCTGATCCACGGCAAGAAAGACAAGATTGTACCATACTCATACAGCGAGAAATACAACGAACTTTATCAGAATAGTGAGCTTCATCTGCTTGAGGACGAGAGCCACTTCTTGAATGGCAACAAGGAAGTTATCATGTCGATGGTGACAGACTTCATCAAGGCAAATCTTTAATGAAGATGAAACTTATACATAGACGACTTCTGGCGGGATTCATTGTCACTGTACTTGGAGGACTGGCCCTTCTGGTCTGGTCCACCACAGACATTGACGCCGGGGTCTATGTTGACTGTCTTTGCAAAGGACCGGAACACGGGCATAGTGTCACCCTTACTTTTGACGACGGGCCGGACGAAGTGATGACTCCGAAGGTGCTGGATGTCTTGAAGAGATATGATGTCAAAGCGACCTTCTTCATCATTGGCGAAAAGGCTGAGAAGCATCCTGAACTTATTGCAAGGATTGTCGATGAGGGACATGTGATAGGATGCCATAGCTGGTATCATGATTTCGGTTTTCCTCTTCAGTCTTCATCCGGAATATGTGACGAATTATCCAGATGCGAGGATTTTGTCTATGGTCTCACCGGTCAAAGAGTGACACTCTTCCGTCCTCCTTTCGGTGTTACAAATCCTTTGATAGCTGACGCTGTGAAGGAGATGGACTATAAATGCATAGGATGGAGCATCAGATCTCTTGATACAGATCAGAGCAAGGAGAGAAAGGATATTCTCGAGCGTGTGACGAGTCAGCTTCATGATGGTGCTGTGATACTTCTTCACGACAGATGCGAGGATGCGGATGTCTTATTGGAAATGCTTGTGTCAGACCTTCTTCAGAAGAACTACGACATAATCAATATTGACGAGATGTTCGGTCTTCAGCCATACAGATCAGATATTTAAGTAAAACTTTAATAAGCAGAATAGTGAAAAAAGCCTATGTTTTTCCCGGTCAGGGTTCACAATATCCGGGAATGGGAAAAGATTTATATGAAAACAATCCGGAAGCACGTGCCATGTTTGAGAAGGCTGACGAGATTCTTGGATTTGCAATTTCGGACATAATGTTCAACGGTACTGCGGAGGACTTGAAGCAGACTGATGTGACTCAGCCAGCTGTCTTCCTGCATTCAGTGATTCTTGCAAAGTGTCTTGGTGATTTCAATCCGGATATGGTTGCAGGTCATTCTTTGGGTGAGTTCTCTGCACTGGTGGCATGTGGAGCCCTGGATTTTGAATCCGCCCTCAAGCTTGTAGCAGTGCGAGCTCGCGCTATGCAGAAGGCTTGCGAGTCGAATCCGGGAACAATGGCTGCTGTCATCACCCTTCCCGAGGATAAGATTGCTGAGGTATGTGCGTCGTGTGACGGTATAGTGGTTCCTGCCAATTACAACAGCAAGAGACAGATCGTTATCTCAGGTGAGGTTTCAGCTGTCGAGCAGGCCTGCGTGAAGATGAAGGAAGCAGGAGCAAGAAGAGCCTTGGTTCTCCCTGTCGGTGGAGCATTCCATTCGCCGCTTATGGAGTCGGCTCGTCAGGAGCTTGCAGACTGCATCGAGCACACTGATTTCAAGGTTCCTGCATGTCCGATCTATCAGAATGTTACAGCTCAGCCTACTACTGATCCGGTACTTATCAAGGAGAATCTTCTCAAGCAGCTTACTTCACCGGTAAGATGGACTCATACTGTGGAGAATATGATCAGTGACGGAGCTTCAGAGTTCATAGAGGTAGGTCCTGGTGCAGTGCTTCAGGGACTGGTAGGGCAGATTTCATCTGAAGTAACCACCTCCGGAGCGCAGTGCTGATATTCGGGAAGTTCGTCCCATAATATTTTAAGGAACAGGAGGCAGTAGCGTTTCCAATTATCCCATGTGTGCCCTCCAAGGGTCTGCACGAAGGTACTTCTGTACTTCTGTTCCTTGAGAAAATCACTGTATCTGAATGCTGAATTATAGAACGGGTCCTTTTCTCCCATCATTATCAGATACAGCGAAGGAGGCTGGGCAAACAGTTTCTCCAGCTTCTTCTCAAGTTCATTATATATGCAAGAGTATTTGCCGGCGTTCAGTGGCGGATATATTATCGGAGAAAACAGTCCTATATACCCGAACGAATCCGGCTTCTCAGCAGTTATGTACAGGGTCTGCAGACCACCTAAGGACAGCCCTGCAATAGCTCGATATTCCTTTGACGGCATTGTCCTGAAGTTCCCGTCAACATACATCATCACATCGTTTATGAAAGAGTATTCTGCACTGCCGTTCAGGCTGAAGAATGCTTCTTCTGTTTCATTCCATTCCGACACAATATGATCGTAGTCATTACAGTATCTGTTCATGTCGGGGAAGACATATATGCATTCGCAGATGTCACCTCTTCTTACACATCTGTCAATAATGCTCAGTATCTGTCCTTTCATGATCCAGGAGAGTTCATTTCCATTGGCACCATGAAGAAAATATACGACGGGATAGCTGTCTGTGGATTCGTAATATTTTTCCGGCAGGTAAATGTACATTTCTCTGTGTGACGTCCCGCCGGAACTGCATCTGTAACCGTGTTTCTCCAGAATGCCCTTGTGATTCAAATCATCCTTGTATGTGTTTCTCATACCGGAGCAGGGCAGTGACCGGGAGATGAATATGATTGATACGATCGATAATATCAGTGCCTTCATTGTTCCTCTCGATAACAAAATCTGTTATCGGGAACTCAAATAGCAAGCCAGATTTCAATGAAGTCCTTGATCAGGTTGAATGTAGGTTCGTAGTTAGTGAAGATTGAGTTTTTCCATGTGTCATGGATTGTGTGGTAGTACTTGAAGGCCTCTCCTTCTTCGTTCATCAGGAAGATGCATGGAACATTTCTCTGTGCGAAAGGGTAGTGGTCGCTGTTGCCTGCAAGTTCTCCTCTGTGCAATGACTTGAAATATCCCTTTTCTGCGTTGATCTTCTCAAATATCGGGAATGCTTTCATGCCTTCGTCGCTTACTTCGCAGTACTGTTCCGGATTGTTGTCCGCGATCATATCCAGATTGAACAGATATTTTATCTGACTCAGCGGTGCAACCGGATGCTCTGCATACCATTCCGATCCTCTGAGGTTTGCATCTTCGCCTGAGAATGCGATGAAGTACATATCGTATTCCGGCTTGTTTCTGGCGTAATGAGCTGCCAGTGTTATGATTGCAGCTGTACCTGATGCATTGTCGTGTGCCCCTGGATAATATGTCTTCCTGCCAAGTTTTCCGAGATGGTCGTAGTGTGCTGTGAATACAAAGCAGCTGTCGTGCCTGATGCCTTCCACCTTTCCAATGACATTGAAGCACTCGTAATCCTTCAGGAATTCATTTTCCATATTGACTTTGACAGTCTTTGCACCTTTAGGAAAGTCTGGTGTAACCCATATGATAGGTTTTTCTCTGACAGTCTCGCCGTACGCCTTGTAGAATTTGAGTGGAGATTCCCATGTGTATATGAGCCCCGAATTACTGCAAGCCTCCTTGCTTTGCATTTTCTTAAAGTCTGCTGAATGCTTGTAGCTGAACATGAAGTCGCAGACTACGAATGCACCTTCATATTCCGGTGTCGCGAGGTCTGCAAAGATCTTCTCTGCATCATAATTCTCCATGTCGATGTAATAGAGCTTGAATTCTCCTCTGATTGAAGGATTGAATTCCCTTACTGTAAAGTCCACTCCCGGAACCTGCTTCTTGCCGTCAATGCTCATCTCCATCTTGCCGGGAAAGGTATTGATGTCAAGTTTGAACGGCTGGCATATGACCTCATCCGCACCGGCCTTTGCAAACTCTTTCGCAATCCATTTGCCGGCCTTGTTCGCCCCGTCTTCAGCGTAGCCGCGTCCTTGGTATCTGGCAGAGCTGAGCTCCTTCACAATCTTTTTATAATGTGCCAGATCCTGGCTGTTCATCTGTACTGCGGCTACCTGCATGGAAACAGCTGCCGCGATGAATAGAAATAGTCTTTTCATATGAAAAATCTTATTTGTTTTGCCACATCAGACGCACAATATCACGATTAACTACAGAAATTCTTCATAATATTTCAAGAAAACAGCGATTGACCGTTTGATACAAATGTAAGAATATAGTATGAAAATTTGACGGATGCTGTTGTGTTTATGTTTATTTGTATTATATTTGTGATATCAAAATGATATCATTTTAATAAGTAATAATATGCAGCAGAATTTAAATTTCGAGTACAAAGGTTTCAAGGCAAACGGCTTTGTGATGTTTTTTATTTCACTGGCACTCATTGCAGCCGGTGTGTGGGGAATTGTTAATGCCATCAATGTGGACAAGGGTCTTACTGCTATACTGGGCATAGTTGCAATTGTTGTAGCTCTTGTAATGTTGCTCGGATTGATGGTGATCGAGCCGAATCAGGCAAGAGTGCTTGTATTCTTTGGTAAATATCGTGGTAACTTTCTTAATGAAGGATTCTGGTGGGTCAATCCCTTCATGAGCGTGAAGAAGATATCACTTCGTGCCCGCAATCTGAATGCAGAACCGATCAAGGTCAATGACAAGATGGGTAATCCTATTATGATCGGTCTTGTGCTTGTGTGGAAGGTTAAGTCAGAGGAAATATACAAGGCTATCTTTAATATTGATGCCCCTAAGCCTGCAACAACCACTCAGGTTAACAACGGACAGACTAACATAACTACCAAGTCGGCAAGTGAAACCCGTATGGAGGCTCTTGCAAACTTCGTTTCAGTACAGAGTGATGCTGCTCTTCGTCAGGTAGCAGGATGCTATGCTTACGACAATAATTCAGCTGTAGCTGGTGAGCTGAGTCTTCGCTCAAATGCTGATGAGATCAACGACCAGCTTGAGCAGAAACTTGCCGAGCGTCTTGATATGGCAGGAATTGAAGTTGTCGAGGCTCGTATCAACTACCTTGCATACGCACCCGAGATCGCTGCTGTAATGCTTCGTCGTCAGCAGGCGGATGCAATCATTTCTGCAAGAGAGAAGATTGTAGAGGGAGCTGTATCGATGGTCAAGATGGCTATAGACCAGCTTGCGGATAATAATGTTGTTGAGCTTGATGAAGAGCGCAAGGCAGCAATGGTGAGCAACCTCCTTGTAGTTCTTTGCTCAGATGAGTCTGCTCAGCCTGTAGTAAATGCCGGAACGCTTCATCATTAACAGATATGCCTAAAGAGCAGACCAAAAGTTTTGTTTTACGAGTTGATGCTCAGACCATGGAAGCTATCGAGAAGTGGGCGGAAGACGAATTCCGTTCAACTAACGGACAGCTTCAGTGGATTATATCTGAGGCTCTGAGAAAAAGCGGACGCTTAAAGAAGCCAAAGCAGTAATACAATATGACAGCCCCTGATCACTGATGTGGTCAGGGGCTGATCGTTTGCCTTATGATCCGGTTACGATAGCGAGTACGCGTCTGCAGGAATCGATGGTACGATTGTTCCGTTGTGCTGCAAGCATGGACTCTCTGACAGCTCTGCTGTCGCACAGAAGCCTTGCATATTCGGCCTGGCGTCTTGGATCGGATGCGCAATACGACATGCCTCGTTCACTGAAGAAATTCGCATTCTTGTCTTCGACACCTCTTATCGGAGCTGTATGAATCAGCGGGATGTTCTTAAGCAATGCTTCGGTACTTGTCAGACCGCCTGGCTTGGTGAAAAGTACATTGCAAGCATCCATCAGCAGCGGTATCTGATCTGTATATCCTATTGTCCTGATTATATCTGAATGACCGTATTGTTCGTCTGTCTGTGCCTTTTGCCTTTCATTCCTTCCGCAGACACATATGATCCTGTCCTCTGGTTCGCATACTACGAGCAGTTCGCTCAGCAGTCTGTCCATATTTCCGAATCCCATAGAGCCTCCCATTATCAGATACCACCTTCCGAATAATCCTCCAGACTTCCAATTGAAACGCTCTGCCAGATCTCTGCGGGCTTCATCAACATGCACTCTGTTGAGGAATATCCTTTCATTGCATGGAATACCGGTAGCGTGAATCTTCTCAAGAGGAACTCCGCTGTGAGCATATTCTTCAGTAATGTCCTGATGGGCTATCATATATCCGTCGAGATTCGTTTCATCCATGAACGGATAGCAGGTGTAATCAGTTGCGACAAAGAATGTCGCGATATCAAGGTGATGTTTCTCCATCAGGAAGGATACTGCCAGTGCCGGAAAAATATGGGTGCATATTACGGTGTCGTATCCGTTGTCCTTTATGAGTCTGTATAATTTCCTGGTGTAGACCTTGTTGATCTGATATACGGGTGACATCGGCTTGTGCTTCAGTTCGCTATACCATTCCGCAATCTCATATGGTGTTCCTACAAGGTCATTTCTGGCGAGGAAATCATAGCTTTGGGAAATCGCCTTTGAATAGCCTTCGCCGGCAAGACTGAATGTGTCCTGTATATTACAGACAAATCCCTTGGATACGAAGGTGGATTTCAATGCTTTTGCACAGGAGTTATGTCCTTCACCTGTGTTGCAGGACAAGATCAGCACTTTGTTCTTATCCTTTACTTTAATTGATTCAGCCATCTCTCTTCGTGTTTTGGTCGATGGCCTTGGCTATCCACAATTCGTGCCTGCCGCTTATATTGCCTGCCTGCTGTGTTCGGGAATCGTCAGCTATCTTACAATGCTGCCATCTCAATGATTGCCTGTGGGATTACGACTTCATAATCGCATTCCACTCCGTCCATGTCGACTTCTGCATTCATCTGCTCGACTAAGAAACGGTTGCGCTCTTCTTTGTCAAGGCCCGAGATGTAGTCATCCAGCCATTCCTCGAAAGCTTCCAGCTTTGCTTCGTCCAATACATCCTCGTCAAGTTCTCCATCCTCGTCAAGATATTCCTCCTCATCGTATTCAAAACTGAATCCGCACTCGGACTCGCAATAGTCCATCAGTCCGTATGTATCATATTCATAATAGCCGTTGCTATATCCCTCCCATAACCAATGGTCTCTTTCGCCTTCAAACGCAGCCTCGCGACATGCATCCTCCAGTTTTTCGTAGACCTCCGGCAGTGCGTCCTCAAGTCCGAGTCCTTCTACATCCGAGCATCCCTTTTCCTTTATCAGATTTACCAAAGACGCAACCTCTTCATCTGTCAATTCAACTTTTCCTTCTCCCTCAGCAGTAACGCATCCGCAGTGCGACATACCAAGGAAACTTGTACAAAAAATGTCATAAATAGCCATAGTGTCTGTTTGATTTATCTTCTTCAAAGTTAGTCAATTCTTACAGAAAAATAATCATGTATGATCCTTTACCCTTATATTACTGTTAAATCAGCTGTTTGTTTCAACGGACTTTCAAGTACCTGTCATCTATGAGTCAGTCTTGTAAAAATTCCTATCTTTGCAGTATTATGATGGAATACCTTTCAAAACAACGATTCGACGAGATTGCGGCCGAGTTGAAGTACCTTATCGAAGTGGTCTATCCCGAGGTAAGGGAGAATGTCGCAGAGACCAGCGCTCAAGGAGACAGGAGCGAGAATGCGGGATACCGTGAGGCAAGACGAATCCAAGCGAAGACTATCAGTCGTATCCGTTTCCTGCAGAAGGTCCTGGAACATGCACGCGTGATTGATCCGGAGGCGCTTCCAAAAGACAGGGTATGCCTTCTGAGCAAGGTCGAATTCACGAACCTTGCTACCAATACCAGAATGAGATTCGAGATAGTCAGTCCACACGAAATGGATCTAGATGCTGGCAAGATTTCACTGAAATCCCCGATCGGTGCTGCCCTGATGGGCAAGAAGGTCGGCGAAATAGCAGAGGCTCAGGTCCCGTCCGGATCGCTACGCCTCAGAATAGAAAGCATCACTCTTGACTGAGAGTTCGGCCTGTATCCTGCTCAGGCAGCCAATAGTCTGCTCTTATGGAGGTCCGTGACTGGTTAAGAGAATCTTAAGAAGCCTGTTCTTGACCCTAAGAAGAATTTTCAGTTTGATTGTTCTTGTCAACGTACAGGCGCACCTGTCTTATTTCTTCAGATTTTGCCAGTTCCAGGACCTTTGTGTACATGGCCTTGAAAATGCCATTGTTTCTGTATTCCGGTAATACAAATACACTCTGTATCCAAAGATACCAGCAGCAGTTCCAGTCGCTCCATTCGCGAGTCAGCATCAATGATCCCACAGGCTTGTCATCGATGATTGCCAGGACGTATCTGCCTTTGGATTCATCCTGCAATACTGCTTTTACTCCTCTGAGGGTCCTGTCAAAATCCAATGACAGACCCTCGGATTCAAGGGCCATATCTACTTGGAAACGGGTTATGGCTTCTGCGTATGAAAGGTCTGTCGGGGCGACTATGATATGTGGATTTCTGTTATTCATTTTAATCAATGTGAATTATATAGATAGTATAAGCGCATCTCTTCCAGCCTGAGTCATCAGACCTCGATTTTCCAGATCCTGACATCTGAGCTTGTTGAGTTCTGTCCAGTGGCTCTTCTTCCTTCTTGGAGACAGTCTCTGGGCAAGCCTTCCGTCCGGGAGCCTTTTGAGTGTGCTGTCAATCCACCCGAAGCAGAGTGCTTCTTCGACAACATCAATGTAGGGGATGGTGCCAGGTGGGGGAGTCTTGCTCCTGCTCATTACAACCCAGCACTCCTTCTCTTTGGAGTGATTCTCTTGCAGCCAGGCTCTAAGTTGTGAGCGGTCTGAGAGTTCCAGTAACAGCGTTATTTCCATGGATGCTATTTTGTCAATGTGTACACCTATAGGCTATCGATGA
>JAEIGA010007888.1_pt1 | contig 16158 bp, 13 predicted proteins | sample 9270691 | NCBI WGS metagenome assembly JAEIGA01 (sample SAMN17057246, study PRJNA624740) | gut metagenome | biome: biome; isolation source: fecal sample | host: Bos grunniens | place: China: Xizang | collected 2019
AACAGGTCAAAACTTGCACACGCCGGTGAGAGCAGAACAACATCCCCCCTCTCTGCTGTAGCCACAGCCGCACGCATAGCCTCATCAAGTGAAGCTGTCGATACAACCTTTGGCACAACACCCGTAAAGTCACGCATCAACTTATCGTTATCAAGACCCATACATATCAGAGCCTTCACCTTTGCACGGGCAAACTCCTTGAGTGGCGCGTAATCGTTACCCTTATCCGTACCACCGGCAATCCACACTACAGGTCTGGTCATACTCTCAAGGGCATACCATACCGAATCAACATTCGTTGCCTTCGAATCGTTCACATAGAGCACCCCATCAACCTCACGCACCGGCTCCAGGCGATGCTCAACAGGCGAAAATTCATAAATCGAGCGTGCAATACTCTCAGCCTCAACCCCCGCTGCAAGGGTTGCCAGAGCCGCCGCCATAGCATTGTAAGCGTTATGCAGACCCTTAATCTGCATCTTCTCGGTCTCTATTTCAACCGAACGTTTACCCACCGAGGCAACAAAAACACCGTCCGAGGCAAGGAATGCATCTCCAGCCCCACTTACCACGCTTGTTTTTGCCATAAATGGCAGTTGTTGCACATTACTATTAAGCCGCTCGACCTCGCGCCACACAACCTCATCATCGGCACAATAGACAAAGTGGTTGCGTGAATTTTGATTTTGTGTGATACGCATCTTCGAGTCCACATAGTTCTGGAAGCAGTAGCCGTAGCGATCGAGGTGGTCGGGTGTAATATTCATCAACACCGACACATCAGCCCTGAAGCGATACATACCATCGAGCTGGAACGAACTGAGTTCCAATACATACCAATCATACTCGCCCGTAGCCACCGAATAGGCAAAACTCTCACCGATATTGCCACCCAAAGCCACATTCACACCGGCATCGCGCATAATCTTATAGATGAGCGATGTGGTTGTAGTCTTGCCATTCGAGCCGGTGATGCAGATTGTGCGGGCCTTATCCATATATCGCGAAGCAAACTCCATCTCCGAAATTATCGGGATATTACGCTCACGCAGAGCCTGTACAACAGGTGCTTTCTCAGGAATACCTGGCGATTTCACAACCTCCGTGGCAGCAAGAATTCGCTCCATCGAGTGACCACCCTCCTCGTAGGGAACATCCCACTCGTCAAGTTTGGATTTGAATCGATCCGCAATGCGACCTGCATCCGACAAAAAGACATCAAAGCCCTGCTTCTTTGCCAGAATTGCTGAGCCGTAGCCGCTGATTCCTCCACCGAGTACAACTATTCGTTTCATAACCGCCTATCGAATCTTAAGTGTTACAAGCGTCATCGCTGCAAGCAACAACGACACAATGATAAATCGAATAACTATTTTCGTCTCAAAGTAGCCCTTCTTTTGGTAGTGGTGGTGCATCGGTGACATCAGCAGGATACGGCGGCCCTCGCCATACCTCCTTTTTGTGTACTTAAAGTACCCCACCTGCAACATAACCGACACACTTTCCGCCAAAAAGACTCCGCAAAGAAGTGGCAGCAACAGCTCCTTACGGATACATAATGCAAATACCGCGATGATACCTCCGATAGCCAACGAGCCTGTATCGCCCATAAAAATCTGCGCAGGAAAACTATTGTACCACATAAATCCTATCAACGCACCAGCCATTGCCGCAGCAAAGACAACCAACTCTCCGCTATCGGGTATATACATAATATTGAGATAGTCGGCATAGACAACGTGACCTGATAGATACGCCAATACACCGAGCACTGCAACCACAGGAATCGAAACACCCGTCAGCAAACCATCCAAGCCATCTGTCAAATTTGCACCATTCGACACAGCCGTTACCACGAATATTGCAACAATAACATAGAGTATCCAGGCAAGCGTCTCATTTCCGCCCGTAACCCAATCGTAGTGGAACTCATTATCCTTCACAAAAGGGATAGTCGTAGTCGGTGTTTTAACACTTTGGGTAGAGACGACAACCTGCTCCACTCGTGAAGCGACCTCTTCGCCTGACTCCTCAGCTATATAGACCGTCTCAACCGGAGTGGTAATCTTTTCGCGCACCACAACATCCTCCGAGAGCCACATTGTAGTTCCAACAATAACTCCCAGACCAATCTGACCTACAATCTTGAATCTACCCTTCAAACCCTCCTTATGGTGGCGGAAAACCTTGATGTAGTCATCCAGAAAACCTATAACACCAAGCCAGATAGTTGACACAAGCATCAGTTGAGTATAGACATTGTCCAATCTGCCAAAAAGCAACATCGGTACCAACACCGCAACAAGAATAATCAATCCGCCCATCGTGGGTGTTCCTCGCTTCTCAAGCTGTCCCTGCAGTCCAAGGTCACGAATCTCCTCTCCGATTTGGCGGCGTTGCAATGCGCGGATAATAGGCATACCAAAAGCGATGACTATCAACAATGAAAAGATAATCGCCATAGCCGCACGGAACGAGAGATATTGAAACATTCCCGAACCGGGAAGGTCATACATACGGTCAAGATAGTTAAAGAGCGAATAGAGCATTTTTATTTAAGTTTTATAGTTATTTCCTGTTTGCAAAATATTTTCTAATCTCCTCACGGTCATCGAAATGAATCTTCTCTGTTCCGATAACCTGATAAGTCTCGTGTCCCTTGCCGGCAAGCAGGATAATATCACCGGCTGCAGCAAGCATTGCGGCTGTTCGTATAGCCTCACCTCGATCGGCAATCTTCACATATCGGGCATCTGCAGGCAGACCCTCAACCATATCCTGCAGAATCTGCTCAGGACTCTCTGTACGCGGATTATCCGATGTAAAAATCGATATATCGGCATATTTCACAGCTATTGCCGCCATTTCAGGTCGCTTGCTCTTATCCCTATCTCCTCCACATCCACAAAGGACAATGAGTTTCTGGCTGGGCTGTCGAATCTCCTCAATGGTTTCAATAACATTTTCCAAAGCATCAGGCGTATGGGCATAATCCACAACAGCTGTAGTGCCATCCACCGCCCTGATATACTCAAAACGGCCACTGACCGATTGCAAAGCACTGATAGCCGTCAGCACCTCCTCTTTACGCTGCCCAAGCATCAGGGCAGCTGCATAAATCGTCAATATATTGTAAGCGTTGAATCGTCCAATACACTTAACCCACACCTCTTCTCCATCCAGACGCAACAACATACCATCGAGCAACATCTCAACCACCTTGCAACGAAAATCTGCCATCGACCTCAACGAGAGTGTACGTACCATAGCACGCGTATTTTGCACCATTACTCGACCATTGCGGTCATCGATATTAGTCAAAGCAAAAGCTTCGCTTGGCAGATGGTCGAAGAAGAGTTTTTTCACTCGAATATACTCGGCAAATGTCTTGTGATAATCCAGATGATCGTGAGTAAGGTTGGTAAACATTCCACCTGCAAACTGCAATCCACGAATTCTATCCTGCGCAATAGCGTGTGATGAACACTCCATAAAGCAGTAGTCACACCCCTCATCAACCATCTCACGCAACATAGCATTCAAACGAATGGCATCAGGAGTGGTGTGCGTCGATTCAATCTCACGTTCTCCCACCTTATATATAACCGTAGATATCAATCCTGCACGATAGCCCAACATCCTAAAGAGATCATATAGCAGGGTTGCGGTCGTAGTTTTACCATTAGTTCCCGTAACACCGACAAGTTTAAGTTCGCGGCTCGGATAGTCATAAAAAGCAGCAGCCATATCCGCCATAGCAGCATTGACATCTGTAACCTGCACATAGCAAACATCATCGACTAAATCTTCGGGCAAGCGCTCACACACAACAGCTCGTGCACCTCGCTCCACAGCTTGCGGGATATAGGTGTGGCCATCACTCTGCACACCGACCACCGCGAAGAAACAGTCGCCGGCACAGACTCGGCGCGAATCATAGTTCAAAGCCGAAATGCCAATACTCAAATCACCTATCGACTGAACTACATCGACACACTGCAATATATCTTGTAATCTTCTCTCCATTTTACTTCAATCTTAAATTGACCTCCATACCACGTCGTATCGGCTCTCCAGCCTTAACACTCTGCTTGCAAACCGTACCCTTACCACTGACCGTGACTTTTACACCACGGCTCTCAAGTATAAACAACGCATCCTTAAGACCCATTCCTACCACAGTCGGCATTCGCATCGGTTCATCCTCAAGCGTCTGTATGACCACATTAGATGTTGAGTCAATATGTACCGTACCCCAACCCGAACGACGATCAAACGACACTTTTGGGGAGAACTCTCCGGCAACCTTGCGTGCTTGAGCAATATTTCCACCCTTCACGGCAGTTGGATAGTAGTCAAAATCATCTCCTTCAACACGCCCATACCAATCGTTTTCGCGATTATAGATAAACGACGAAACCTTCTTCTCAACCGGACCTGCCAAACCTGCACCATAATATGTACCCGAACCTCGTTTCTTGAAAATCGTCGTCAGCACTGTATAGCGCGGATTCTCCGCTGGGAAGTATGCCACCATAGAACCCATATAGTATCCATCAGCATAGGAAATATTACCCTGAGCGAATTGAGCAGTACCCGTCTTTGCTCCAGCTCGGAACGAAACCTTACCTTCACCGAAGTACTCTTTAGCTGTACCCTCAAGTGCGACACCCTCAAGACACTCACGCACCTGCGCCAACGTCTCGTCGGAACAAATCTTATCAACCAGCACCTCAACAGGGAACTCTTTAACCACATCATCATCCTTGACAAGCTTGGTAACCAATCGCGGCGCAACCATCTTACCTCCATTTGCCACCGCATTGTAGAGTGTCAAAATCTGAATCGGCGTAACCTCGATTCCATATCCGTAGCCCAACTTTATAAGTGTCGTATGGCGATACCATATTGATGAACCGGGATAGGGGAAACTTGGCTCTTTCTCATTCATCTCAGGCAGAGAAGTCATCACCTTTCGATCGAGGTGCAACGAGCGCAAAAACTCCACATATCGCTCTGGATTTTGGTTATAAGTTTCGTAAATAGCCTTTGCAAAGTAGACATTTGCCGACTCGGCCATCGCCTTACGCATATCTATCTTTGCTCCAACATTATGAGAATCGGCAACCTTAATCTTTGGAGCATTTTCTGTAATCACAACCCTTTTTCCGCTACCCGAATCGTACTCTGTTGAGAGAGGCAGTTTCGCATCCTCAAGCAGAGCCAGCAAAACAGCCAATTTGAAGGTAGAACCAGGCTCGGCTCGTGAACGTAAAGCGTGGTTGAAATTCTCAACATACTTACCCTGCTTGTTGCGGCTCAAATTGACCATAGCCAACAAATCACCACTCTCCGCCTCCATAACCATAGTGGTTCCCCAGATGCCATTCTCCTTTTCAAGCTGATCACGCAAAGCTCTGTCAGCAACCTCCTGAATGTCAATATCTATGGTCGTATATACATCCGTGCCATCCACAGCCTCAACATTCTCCTTACTCTCTACTCGTGCCGTATATCCTGGGGCTATTCTTTGGCGTAACTCCTCTCCATTCTGTCCGCATAAATCCTCACGGAAAATATGCTCTATACCATACTTTCCCTGCGTTTCGCTACTACGGCCTATCGTACAACGAGCCAACTCCTGACGTGTAAACACTCGCTCATCGTGTTTCTCAAAATCGTAGACCATACCCATACTCCAATTCAGAATCGGGAAAGTCCTTAACGTCTGCCACTCGCCAAAATCTATATCTCGGAACATTCGGACAGGATTATGCCGACGCACCGTATCGTACAGCTTTACTGTCTTGAACTCCTTGCCACGCATACGATCCCACATACGGTCAAACCACCCATCGGAGCGAGGAACAAGCGTATCCTTGATGTAGGCAATCTTGAAGTGTTTATTGCGTTCAGCAATCAGACGATCATAATACTGCTTTGCGCTCTTGTCCTTAAAATAACCGGCAAGCAACTTCGAGAGCGAATCACACTGCAGACGATACTCCTTTTCGTTATCGAAACCCTCGCTACCAAAATCAAAGAGTACCGTATATCGGAATATTGACGTTGCCAGCGGCTCCCCCGAACGCGAAAAAATTGTTCCACGATGAGCCAACACCTCTTTCTTCGAGAAAATCTGTTTCTCAAGTTTAGCTGCATTGACCCTTGTATCATAGCTAAAAAACTGCACACACACCAGACGCACCGCTATAATTATGCCCACAGCGAACAGGAGCAAGTACAATGCTCGTACTCGCAACAAGATATCTTCCTTAATTCTCTTTGGTTCGCGTGCCATAACTACACATCTACTCTATTACTTCGTTTGGACGAAGCGGATCATACAGCTCCAATCCCCGTTCGTGCAGACTCTCGACTATTGCCGAGTGTGATGAGCGACGATAACACTGCTCCTGCAAGCGAATCGAACGCTCGTGAAGCAACTGTACCTCAGTATTAAGTCGCGCATAACGGATATCAAGTCGCAACGACAGAAACAACACCATAATGCTGACAAAAAACATTGCTGCAATAACTCCGACATAACGATAATTCTCGCGCACTATTTCATTAACGAGAATTCTACCCGAAAAGAGCTGTCTCCATAAACTCGACTCGCGACGACGCACTCGTGCTTCATCAGCTTCTCGCTCGGCTCTTTCTGCAGCCATCTCTTCACGCTCTGCCTGCAACTCCGCCGCCGCCTCGCCGCTCTCCATACGCAATACTTCGCGTCTGATGGTTCGCTTCAAAGCCTCCTGCTCGGCAGCAGCCTGCTCGTCACGCTCTCTATCTGGGTTAAAATCGGTATCCTTATACATTGTCTGCCTAAAGTTTTATTGCTGCACGCAACTTTGCCGAACGCGAACGGGAATTGCGAACCAGCTCTTCATCAGTCGGCACTACAGCCTTACGGGTCACCACCTCAAATGGAGATGATATACGTCCATAAAAATCTTTTTCTACCTTACCGTCAAAATTTCCACTTTTGAAGAAATTCTTGACTAACCTATCCTCCAGCGAATGGTATGAAATCACAACCAGACGGCCTCCCGGACGCAAAACCTTCAAACTCTGCTCAAGAGCCATCTTCAACGCTTCCATCTCGCCATTCACCTCAATACGCAGGGCCTGGAACAGCTTGGTTAGGAACTTTGCTTCTTCCTTTTTGGGAGTGCAGGGCGCAACTGCAGCCACAAGTTCTCCGGTAGTTCTAATCTCTGAAATCTTGCGTGCGCGCTCAATACAATTAGCAATCTTCCACGTCGTATCAAGCTCGCCATACATCTTCAGTACCTGAGCTAAAGAGTCAGCATCGTAACCATTAACCACATCTGCCGCAGTCATACCACCTCGGCGGTTCATTCGCATATCAAGAGGTGCATCGCTGCGGAATGAAAATCCTCGCTCGGCAGCATCAAAATGGTGTGACGACACACCCAGATCGGCAAGCACACCATCGACCTCTGTAACACCACGTAGTCGCAACGCTCCACGCATAAAACGGAAGTTGCTCTCAACATAGTGAAAGCGCTCATCCTCAGGGCAATTAGCCTTTGTATCAGCATCTTGATCGAACGAGTAGAGGCGACCCTCTTCACCCAATTTTGAGAGTATATGACGGGAGTGCCCACCTCCACCAAATGTAAGGTCAGCATAACAGCCATCAGGTCTTATATCGAGCAGATCGACAGACTCTTCGAGCAGTACAGGGATATGGTACAAAGTCGTATTCGTAGTTTTTTGCATATTTGGTGGTAAAGTTACTGATTTTAGCAGAAAAGTTGCAATAATATTTCGGAGATTTTTTCAACAATTTCAACGAAGTCAATATTGCCCATCACAGCAACAGCCTATAATATTCGGCGGCAAGTCGATAGTTCAGTAAGAGTCTGTTTTTCGTAGTCAAGAGCATCAATTACCGCCAAACCACACTCTCTGCCCACATCCAAACGTCCAAGCGAATCACCAAAACCAAGAGCATCGGCTCCATTGGCTGTCGCCCACGTCAAAACCTCATCGAGGGGGTGCTCTCTAAGCCGTTTCAACTCTGCAAGCATCGACAATGAATTATTGGAAGCCAACGAGTCTGTGCCTATACATATATTAAGATGGTTTCGGCGCAAAAGTTCGATATCTGGAGTCAGACCCGAAATATAGTCATTTGAACCAAGACACACAGTCCAATAGACCGGTGCGGTAAAGTGACTCATAATTATATCTATATCACGCTGTGTGACGCAGCAATTGTGTACCAACATAACGCTGCGCTCGGCAGGAACACACGCCACAATACGCTCGGCAGGAGATCCATAGTGAAGAAAATCGCACTCCCAACCCTGTGTTTGATACCACTCATAAAGCGCACCTCTACCCTCATATAGTTCTCGCTCTCCATACGACTCCATAAAGTGTATCGAGAGAGGCTCACTGCCCTCGCAGCACACCCTCTTAAAGATATCGTCCTGCAATGAGTAGGTTGAATGTGGCGATAACGCAGTATCAGGATGGCACAGCAACGGCTCAAGAGCCTCAATAGAGGCTGTACGCAATCCGAAAACTTCTGCGAAAGTTCGATAGCGGATACCGCTCCGTGCTTTAACATCGAATGCCAATGGAGTGTTGGCAATATCTCCGACAGCAGCCACTCCCTCATTCCACATCGACTCATCTGCACAGCGAACGGCATCGACCCGCTGCTCTGGCGTGAACATCTCTCTCGTGCGAGCTACACCCGCAGCAAAAGCAGCAAACCCTCCACGGCGCTCGATCTGTCCCTCCAAATAGGAGAGTTCTATATGACAATGGGCATTGACAAGTGCTGGTATGAGAATTCCGGCATAAAACTCCACACCCTCCATCTTATCGAGCTGCTCCCACTGAACAATCTCGACAATCACTCCGTCACATAGCGTGACAAGTGGTTTAGATACTATCCCTGTGGGCAATAGCGCCAGATGCGAGGCTATCCTGCGCCTCGAAGAGCGAGAGGAATTCATCTGCAAATATTTTTACATCTAACTGTTTTGCATATAGCGAATCGACAGCAGCACCGGTTGTTGGTATATGAATAATTCGGAGATTGGTTATGGTTACATCAACACGCTTTTTCTTTTTTTTCTTCTTCTTACCTGTTCTTTCGTCTATTTCACTCGTCTCCTCTTCCGTCTGTGGCTGCAACAAATCCACAACCAACTGTTCCATCTCTTCGGCTGCTACAAGTGTTCGTGCAAACGATTCTTCGTCCATACTCTTGCGCAAAACATACTGCTGACGCCCCTTCTGGACGCTGTCGAGACCCTCAAACCACAACACAGTCTTGCGTATAGATTGATTATCAAGCGAATCAACCTTATAATCAAACTGCACTTTATATTCGCCCGGAAGAATATTTTTTATTCGTATAACCCTCTTGGTACTATCCTTGAGATTTTTGATTCGTATAAGCGAGTCCGAATATATTGTGCGAGTAAACATTCTGCGAGCCGTATTGTCTATGGTGTCAAGCACAACAACCTCCTTCTCGTAGAACTTGCCCTCCTCTTCGAGCAGGTCAATAGCAACCTCCACGACATCTCCCAGACGAGCACTCTTTCGTTTTGAGAAGTTTCCGATTGTAAACCGCACATCCTCGATGGTGTAGCCATACTTCTCGAATATCGGCTCGTATATATTCAGTGTATCGGTATCGATATTCTCATTTTCAATGTATGCATTGGTCAGAAACGCATCGTGAAAAATCAGCGCAAGCGTATCGTCCGGAATAATTTTATGTCGCGCACAAGCGGCCATCACCGCCACAAGCGCACACACAATCAATGATTTGAAAAATCGCTTCATATTGACTAATTCTATCTACTTATTCTCTCTTTATCATCGTGCGAACCGTCATTGCCGAGATCAATGGCACGACTACCACAAATGCCGACACAACCATCACTATATCTGAAATTCTCAACTCTACGGGATAGGTATCTACCAGGAATCCGTCAGTCGGCATACGGATTATCCCAAAGTGCTGCTGCACCAACACAAGCACAATACCGAGCAACAATCCGACACAACCTCCTATACCACAAATAAGCACTCCCTCCGCCGTAAAAATTCGGCGCACAAGCGGAATATCTGCACCCAAAGCCTTTAATGTGGCTATATCTTTCTTTTTGTCGATAATAAGCATCACCAGAGCGCCGACAATCGAGAATGATGCAACCACAAGCACCATCAATGCAATGAAAAAAATACCCCACTTCTCATAGAGCATCAATCTGTTCAGAGTAGCATTCAACTCATTGCGAGTCTTAACATCAAACTCTTCACCGACAATCTGTTGTATAGCGCCCTTCGCCTTATCGTGTGACACATCATCAACAACCTTTACGAGTAGCGCTGTTGCTGCATTTGGATAATCAAACAGCGATTGGGCTCTACGCAACGATGTAATCACATTACCACCATCAGTCTCTGCATCAACAGCAAAAACACCCACCACAGGTAGCTCTGCCACCGCATAGCCATCCATTGGCAAAAGAGTCGAGAAAGAGTTTCGCCTGACGGCGTAGACTTTAACCCCTTGCGATTTCGAGAAATTACTACCCAGGGCATACGCTACACCTTGACCGAGTAAAATATTATCCATCTCCTCGCCATCGCAAAGCTGATAATCCCCCGCAATAATAGTCTCGGCAACAGGCACAACGTCCGTATACTCCTCATCAACACCTCGTACAGTGACAGTGGCACGATGTTCTCCATAAGTTACCAGCGCCTCCTGCTCAACAATAAAAGATGTTGCCTCAACCACTCCACTTGCCTCTACCGCTGATATATCAATCTCTTCCACGCCAAAGGTAACACCTCGCGCAGGGGTTATGGTCAAATCTGCATCAAAAGCCGACCACGTCTGTCGCACCAAACCCTCAAATCCATTAAATACTGAGAGCAGGATTATCATTGCGGCCACCGGAACACTCACAGCAACAAGACTTACGCCCGAAATGATATTTATCACCGAGCGAGAGTTGCGCGAGAAGAGATAACGGCGTGCAAAGAGGCTGACAAGCATAATCGGATTTCTTTCGCCTAAATCGGCTGAACAACAGCAAGATTACTCTTTAAGTAAATTGTCGATATTCTCGATATACTCCAATGAATCGTCGATAAAGAACTCCAATTCAGGAACAACCTTCAGCTGAAAACGGATGCGCTGTCCCAACGCACGACGAATCATCCAATTATTACTCTTCAATGACTCTATAATCTCCGCACTCTTCTCAAACGGGAAGACGCTGACGTAGATTTTAGCGTATCCGAAATCGGGCGAAACTCTTACAGTTGTAACAGTTACCATCGCGCCGCGCATAATGGCAGCTGCCTCCTTTTGAAAGATATCAGCTATGTCACGCTGAATCTGACGGGATATTTTCTGTTGACGTGTTGTCTCCATAACTATCTAATTTTTATTATATTAATCTTATTTAATCCAAACGGAATTTGAATACTTCCTGATTTTTTTCGCGCTTCTGGCGTTTTACAAACCACTCATCAAAACCGACACTATTGAAGCGGAAGCCCACACGGAAGGTAATCATCAGATTATCCACAGGCGAACGCAGAGGTGTAAGGTAGAATGGATTTTCATTCTTATCGTCGGTCTTGTTGTCATAATATTTGTTGCGGTTACGCATCATATCCGAGTAACCAAAATAGTAGCGCGCACGGACTCCAAATTCGACTCTCTTGACCAAAAAATCTATACCGCCGCCACCGGCAAGACCATACTCTATCCAATTGTCACGGAGGTCTTTGAACTTATAACGACCTGAAGTATTTGAGACCTCATTCTTATACGTTGCACTCAAATTAAACGTAAAGGTCACACCCGCCTCAAGATAAACCCTGAGGTGATTCTTAAAGAGGTAGAAGTGCGGTTGCCACAACATCGGCACAACCAATGAATTGACCCTACGGGTGTAGTAATTATAATCCTTCTTGTCTTCGTGGCGATAGGCATCAGGTGAATATGAGAATCCTCGCTGCATATACTCCAAATCGGCACCAATACCACCGACAAAACGCTCTGCAGTGTAATAACGCCACGAAACTCCACCCGTAACAACACCCCAGATTGGTCGCATCTCCTGCATAGGATAGAGACGGGCATTGGTCATACCTCCACCACCCACGAGTGAGACGGTGTGCTGTGCCGACACCGTGCCTACCATTGCAAAAAGTGCTACGGCTACTAAAACTATTATCTTTACTCTCTTCATACTATCTTGCCATCTGACTCATATTACCCATTTGTTGCAAACCTCCTGAACTTAAGCCACTCATTGCCGATCCCATACCGCCAAATCCAAATCCGCCGCCACTATTCTGCTGATTATGGTCATGACCCTGCTCCGTCTGCTGCTTCTTCGCCCGCTCCTCCTCAAGCTTCTTGATGCGTTGAGCCTCTCGATCATCAAGAGTCTTGATAAGCGACTGCATCGTAATCGGCGCAAAGAGTTTATTCATATCTATCGACAACTCCATCTCCCAATTTGCCTTTGTGACAAAGAGATCCTCTCCCTTATCGTTGGCATAGAGTTCTGAGCGCTCTGGCTGGCGACGCTCCACAACATTTCCGGAATCCCATCTGCCATTGCCATTCATATCTTCAACAACACGAATCTTGATTTCGCCTGGATTGACATAATTAAACTGCACCAAGCCTCCGGTAACATCTCTCTTCTCCTGCTGTACTGCACCCTGAGCATTTGTAAGTTGTACAATATACTTCGCTCCATTGGTCTTACCCGTCACATTGATAAGCACCGTGGCAAACTTTTCGTGATCAATACCTACATAGGAGCATTTAATGGTATCATTCTGCTCGCCTGCGACATTCTCGAATGTTCCTGATGGAATCAGCATATTATACTTGGCCAACTCCTTCCACTTTGCCACAAGTCGCCAACGACGCATATTTGCTGTATCCTGCTCAAAGGTAAGTTTCACGGGTTTTTCGCCGCCATTTTCATCAACCTCCGTAAGTTTCACCGCTGTAGAATCAAGTTTGGTTAGAGGATAGTCAAACTCTATGGTTAAATGCTTCTCAGGGTTGACATCTCCCGATGTCGGCATCTGAAACTTAAATGGATTGGGTTTCTGGGGCGGAGTATATGTCTCACCCGCCTTCTCGGCACGTTCACGCTCTTTCTCCTGCTTCTCTCTCTCGCGCTCCTCCTCTTTGGATTCGACGTACTTCCACGCCAACTTCAACGGCTCGGTAGTCTTGACAAGCTGGCGAATCGAGTCGTGCTTGTAGTAGGTAATCTCACCTCGTATTGTGTCTGGCAAATCTGCCGCCGGAACATTAAACCACAGAGCAATCGTATCGCGTCCGATTGTTTGAGGATCGACTATAACCTTATCTCTTGGCACCGAGTCAAAACGAATCTCCTCAATATTCGGATGAGCTGCTCCGAATTGCAGTATTGCCTTATGTTGCAGGGGTCGCTCCGATGCCTGAAGTGTTTGACGCTTGAAGGTCTCGTCCGTAAACATTCGGAAGTAGAGTTGCGGCTCTGCGGTAGGATACATTCTGAGCGAATCAAACCATATCGCAAAATCAGGCATCTCGGCAGGATTATATAGACCGTCAACAAATCCTACAAGATCGGTTCCTGCTTCATACAGTTGGTTATCGTTCTTATCCTGGTAAGCATAAATGCGATAAGGAACGGGTTTTAGGTTTTGGGCGATAAAGATTCCGTTATTCTCAGCACGAGCAATAACATCGGGCTTGCGATTGAACATTGTTGAATCCCAATCGGGAGTATCGGGCAGCGAATCAGCTATATAGAACCATATAAAACTCTTGCTCACGCTATCGGCTTTATAGCTGTCCTCTGTATATCCTGAGCAATACATCGAATCCACCTTATCGCCCGTCGAGAAGACATAGCGCATAGCATTGAGTGGATTTCCCTCATTATTATCGCGCACAGCACTTCCAAAATTAAGGGCATAAGTGGTATTTTCGAGAAGGGTATCACGAATCTGTACTGCAATACCTCGACCTCTGATCGTCAATACCGGCTTCTTCTTCATTGCTGGCGAGGTAAAGAACTCCTTGTTCTGGTCCTTTAATTGAACAAACTCGTTGAACTCGATATAGATTTTATTTCCGATGGTTTTAGCATTGGTCACAAAATTATCGGGAGTCATCTTTACAATCACAGGAGGAATGGTATCCTTAGGGCCTCCCTGCGGAGTCATCGTATTGGCACAGCGACTGAAGATTCCACCGACCAGAATCAGTGCAACCACCGCTCGCAAAGTTGCCACATATCTCTTTTTTATCTCTTGATTTCGGATCATCTCTACAAAACCTTAGTTATTATCACTATTCACACTACCGCCATCCTCTGCAGGAGGTGTTGGTTGCACCTTACGATTAAAGGTCCAATCACTATCTACATATCCATCGGTCTTCCAGGGGCGGAAATGGAATTTCATTGTAGTTGTGGGCAGATTTTCACCAGCCTCATAGTGACGATATGCCCACATTTCGGCAGCGGGATATATAGCCACCAACATTACGTGCTGCTTGGTTGTCCTAATCTTCAGGCGACCCATTGCATCTGCCTCTTCTCCCTCATCTGCATACGAGGTTGACTCCGCCGCAGGATCACTTTTCGTCTCACCCGACTTTACATTGGTAATGACCTTTGCTACAGCATCCTCATACGAAGCTACCTGCCAATCTTTACCCGAAACATAGTAGGCATAAGCCGTAACACCTTCTGCAATGTCAAATGCACCATTCGACTCTGCCTGCACTTTTGGATATAGTACAATCGTTGTGTTAAATCCCACCTTCTTGAAGCACCCTGTCAGTCCGAGTGACACCAAGATTATCAATAACAATCTTTTCATCTTTGTCTTAATTCATCATACATCTCCCGCACACTCTTTCCACTTAGCGGATGTTGCCATCCGGCTGCAACCTCTGCGAGTGGCTCCAACACAAACATTCGCTCGGCAATGCGAGGATGCGGCAGTGTCAATCGCTCACTCTCGACAACTCGGTCATCGTAAAAAAGTATATCTATATCTATGCTGCGTGAGGCATAACACGCCCCCGTAGCGCTCTTTATCTTCTGTTCTTCCACTCGGTTGCGTCCCAAGCGCTGCTCGATATCGTTCACAACCTCCAATACCTGCATCGGCTCTAAGCCACTCTCAACAACGAGCACCTGATTACGAAAATCATCAGCCTCAAAGCCCCAGGCCTTGGTGCGGTATATCTGCGAGTGTCGCACCACTCGCCCCACCTCGGCATCAATCAGTCGCGCAGCCTCGCCGAGAGTCTGCTCGGCATCGCCCACATTTCCACCTGTTATCAACACTACACTCGCCATATTGCTACTGTAGTCGCGCTATATACTTACTTACTGCCAGCGCAAAGTGCGTGAAGACAATCTTCGGATTGCCATTCTGACCAATCTGCGCCATTGCCATCTCTATTTCGCCAATCAGCGGCTCGATATTGCGGCTATTGATGTAGGGTGCAAACTTGTTGCAAAAAGCAGCCTCTTCACCCCAAAGGTATGTTGCATTCATAGCCCCTGCGTGCATAACATAACTCTCGCGCAGCAATCGTGCAGAGTGACGCAGGAACGAAAGTTGTTGCTCGCGCGTAAGTTGAGCCAACTCCTCTGCCCAGGTTATCAACTCAAGGTGGCGGTCATTGTAACTAAAGCGCATCAGCGCACAAAACATCTCGAAACTCTCGTGACGCACATCATCCGTAGCTCCCGCCAGCAGACGACGCAACTCACACAAATCGCCATTCGCCAAACGCGCAATATTACGCACCTTTGCCTCATCCGATTCGCCAGACTCTCGCACAACAGACTCCAACACCTCAGGTTGCAGACGCGGCACTGCCACCTCCTGGGTTCTCGACAGAATGGTTTGCAACAGACGATCTGCACGCTCCGTAATGAGAATGAAGAGGGTCTTATCCCAAGGCTCCTCAAGAATTTTAAGAATCTTGTTGGCAGCCTCCTCGTTCATCGTCTCAGGCAACCAGATAATCATCGTCTTATACTCCGCCTCGAAACTCTTGAACGAGAGTTTACGAATAATCTCATCCGTCTCCTT
>JAEIGA010007889.1_pt1 | contig 16158 bp, 13 predicted proteins | sample 9270691 | NCBI WGS metagenome assembly JAEIGA01 (sample SAMN17057246, study PRJNA624740) | gut metagenome | biome: biome; isolation source: fecal sample | host: Bos grunniens | place: China: Xizang | collected 2019
AACCTTGAAAAGCGTATGAATGCTGAATCTGGCGCTTGCGAAGACAAGTTCCGCATCGCTAAGCGTGCTAAGGAACTCAACCTCGACGCTATTCACGATACAGTACACGAAATGGCTCGCGACGAAGCTCGTCATGGCAAGGGATTCGAAGGTCTCTTCCACAGATACTTTGGAAAAAAGTAATTCCCGACTCAAAGAATTTAGGTTGATAATTGATGGAATGCCTTCTGGGAGACCAGGGGGCATTTTCTCTGTGGGCATAATAACGATGGCAGATAGGTCGAAAATTGACGACTTGATAATATAGAATTGCCTTATAGTTTTTATTACGCAGTGATTTCTTTTATTGTATAGCCTTTCTTTCAATTCTTTGTTGTATCTTTGTAGTCGCAGAAATAAGTGACTTCTTTTTACGGGGTCATTTAGTGAACAAGAAAATATATAGACAATCAAAATACAATGGCAACAGGAAAAGTAGACGCCTTGCTCGGTATCGTATTTGGCGATGAAGGCAAAGGAAAAGTTGTAGATTACTTCACACCACAATATGATGTGGTAGCACGCTTTGCAGGCGGCCCCAACGCAGGTCACACTATTATCTTTGATGGTAAGAAGTTTGTGCTTCGCTCAATACCTTCGGGGATCTTCGACGAAGGTAAACTCAATATCATTGGTAACGGCTGTGTGATTGCACCAGACCTCTTTATGCTGGAAGCTAAGGAAGTGGAAAATGCAGGTTACCAATTGACCGATCGCCTACACATCAGTAGACGTGCACACCTGATCCTGCCTACACACCGCGTGCTCGACCGCGCTTACGAAGCGGCTAAGGGTAAGGCTAAGGTCGGTACTACAGGCAAGGGTATTGGCCCTACTTACAGCGACAAGGCTGCTCGCATCGGATTGCGCGTGGGTGATATCTTGAACGACTTTGATGCAAAATATGCAGCACTCAAGGCACGCCATGAACAAATCCTGAAGGACCTCCACTTCACAGACTACGATATTACCGAAGAAGAAAAGGTGTGGATGGAAGGTGTGGAATATATGAAGAGGTTCCACTTGGTAGACACCGAACACGAAATCAACCGCTACCTGAAGGAAGGCAAAAAAGTCTTGGCTGAAGGCGCACAAGGTTCTTTGTTGGACATCGATCACGGTACATATCCTTTCGTATCTTCTTCGTCAACCACAAGCGGCGGCGTATGTACAGGTTTAGGTGTAGCGCCAAACACAATCGGTCGCATCTTTGGTATATTCAAGGCTTATAGCACTCGCGTAGGTTCTGGTCCCTTTCCAGTAGAATTATTCGACGAGACAGGAGAAGAAATCCGCCGCATCGGTAAGGAATTTGGTGCTGTGACAGGTCGCGATCGCCGTTGTGGATGGATTGACTTGGTGGCATTGAAGTACGCGATCATGATCAATGGTGTGACAGATTTGGTGATGATGAAGAGCGACGTGCTCGATGGATTTGATACTATCAAAGTATGTGTAGCCTACGAAAAAGATGGCGAGACTGTGACAGAAATGCCTTACGACACAGAAGGCTGGAATCCTGTATACGAAGAATTGCCAGGTTGGAAGACGCCATTGAGCGAATTGCGCAATGAAAGTGAATTCCCCGCAGCATTCAAGGCATACATTGATTACTTGGAAAAGGCACTCGAAACACCTATTGCAATAGTCAGCGTAAGCCCAGATAGAGATGCTACAATCGTAAGATAAGAAGTAATCTCAATATAATAAAACAAGGTGTGTCATGAATGAACTTGACACACCTTGTTGCTTTTTTATATATTCTCTATATCAATTGGAATAGAAATCAAGAATCCGATTGTTGTGATAACATCAATAGAAGTGTCATCTTGCTGTATCATGATTAAAACTATTCCTATTGAAATAAAATCATTCCTTATTGGATTTCCTTGAGTGTTTCTACCACAGTTTCGATACCCTTGCGGAAAATATCTAAGCGGAAGTTTTCGTTGGGCGAGTGAATAGCATCGCTTTCCAAACCAAAGCCCATGAGCACAGTCTTTACGCCCAGTACGCGCTCGAAGTCGCTAATGATAGGAATACTGCCACCGCGGCGTACTGCCAAAGGACGGCGACCAAAGGCGGTCTCGAATCCGCGCTCAGCAGCTTGATATTCTGGCAAAGTGATAGGACATACATAGCCCTGTCCGCCATGCATTGGTGTCACTTTCACACGTACGCTGTCTGGTGCCAGGCTTTGTAGGTAGTCTGTCATCATTTGTGAAATTTTCTCGTGCTGTTGATGTGGTACGAGGCGACAAGAAATCTTCGCATAAGCGACGGATGGCAACACGGTCTTAGAGCCTTGTCCTGTATACCCACCCCATATACCGCAGATGTCGAATGATGGACGACAAGCGTTGCGCTCGAGTGTTGAATATCCACTTTCTCCACTCAATGCTTTCACATTTATAGCCTCCATATACTTTGCTTCGTCGAAAGGTATTGATTGAAGCATTTCGCGCTCTTCTGCTGACAATTCTTCAACGTCGTCATAAAATCCTGGCATAGTGATGCGGCCATTCTCGTCGGTGATGCGCGCCATCATTTGACAAAGTACGTTGATGGGGTTGGCTACTGCACCGCCAAAGTGACCAGAGTGTAAGTCTCGGTTAGGACCTGTCACCTCTACTTCCCAATAGGCCAAACCGCGTAGACCCGTGGTGAGAGAGGGTAGTTCTGCTGAAAGCATACTTGTGTCTGATACGAAAATAGCGTCGCATGCTAGACGTTCTTTATGAGCTGCGAGAAAGGCGCCAAGGTTGGGCGAACCGATTTCCTCTTCTCCTTCAAACACGAACTTGACATTGCACTTCAACAAATCATGGCGTACCAAATATTCAAAGGCTTTGACCTGGATCATGGCTTGTCCTTTGTCGTCATCAGCACCACGGCCCCAGATACGTTCATCTTTTACGACGGGCTCAAAGGGAGAGGTGTTCCATAGCTCTAGTGGTTCTGCTGGCATCACGTCGTAGTGGCTGTACACTAGGATGGTGCGATTCGCTCCGGGGACCTTTTTCTCTGCATAAACGATGGGATGACCCTCGGTGGGAATTACTTCGCACGAATCCACGCCTGCTTCCATCAGCAATTCGCACCAGCGCTTTGCACAACGATGCATGTCTTCTTTGTGTTCGGGCAATGCGCTAATACTAGGGATGCGCATCAAACTGAATAGCTCGTCTAAGAAACGAGATTCATTCTCCTGAATGTAACTTTTGATATTCATATTATATAGGTTTTAAGTTTTTATTATTATAAATGCGGTAGGTCATAGGAATTCTAACCCTTTATTTTTTGAACCAAACCTTTCTGTCCTTGCTCACAGCTATGCCGCGTTCAGGGCGCTGAGGTAATCGTTTGCCATCGGGGGAATACCACACTGTATTTGAGTCATTGGGCACAAGGGTAGGGAAAGAGATGGCTGCATCCACACCTTGTATGAACTTGATGGAATGTTGTATCTTCCAGGGACTACGTAGGAGCAAAGTGTAGGTTTGTCCGGTGGTCAAACCGTTGAATAGAAACTTTGCCGTCTCTTCTGCGCTGGGCTGGGTGTATATCTTTTGCGTGTGGCGCGTTCCCTCCTGTGTACCATCATAGATGCCTTCGACGACTTCGGCTATCAAACGCTGTCCGGCACGTGCTTCTGTGGACAGATTGCGATAGGTAATGTCTACGCGGGTAGTTCCCGTTGCAGGGAAGTCTATCTGCGGACGATCAAACTCTATCTGTGCCACAACGCCGTCTCGGATCGTGAGTGGTTGCTCCCATAGTATTTCTATGTCATCAGGTGAAATGCAAAATAGCCGTTCGCCCGCCTCGCTGAATGTGGCATGGATGACTATTGTATCTACTTGTTGCGGAAACAACGTTGCACCACTGAGCGCCACAAAGTCGGCCCCTTCAAAGCGCACCGTATCTGTGGTGGCGTGGGTGAAGTATTCGAAAGGCGTAGTCAAAGGATAGTTGCTCGTATTTTTGATGATGCACTGGATAGGTGTCATCTTTTTTGTCTCGGGTGGGAGTAGGGGAGTGACTTCCAAGACCTGGATCTCGCGCCCCGTTCTTGCCAACGTATCAGGTAAGGTATTGTCCACTACATCGGGGCAGATAAATAATGCTTCCTGATTGCAAAAGAAACCTTCGTCTATTCCAGATTGACCGAGGTCGTATTGTGGTTCAGCAAAGTTGAGCAAATCCAATCGAAAGTAGCCGTCATAGTTGCCACCATATCCCCAGTTGACGTGATAAAATCCGCTTTCGTCGATACCATCCAGGACAAAGGCGTGACCAGACATGCTGCCCGTATAACCAGCATAGAGTACAGGCCTACCAGCATAAATTTCGGCACAAATCATCGCCGTCCAATCTTCAGGAGAATACTTGTAGCTGTCCGCATAATGCACATAGGGCAGGGCAAAAGCACGTCTGAGTGGTTCGACCAAACGGCTCACGCGAGCGCCGCTTTCATTAGGTCCCCAGTTCATCCTGGCTGCTATGCCGCACATCAGGGACAATTTCGCCACGGCGTCGATTTCTTCTGCCGTAGCCTCTTGTGTGTCATAATTGTCAAGGATGAGTCGGCTGTCCACCTTCTCGCCAGGTAGCATAGATGGAACGGTATAGTGTGCAGTGCTCCAGCCGTGCAAAGTATCCGCCAGTACGTATTCGCGGCGATAATAGGTGAGCACCTCCTCCAGCGCCGTGGCTACACAACCTACCACGCAACGCTCACTACTCGTCGTGCCATCGTCATCGGTATAGTGTGGACAATAATTATTGTAGGGCGCTTTTTGATGGCGTACTGTTGTGAGCAAAGGCCCCGTTGGTATGTAGGATGCAGATGTAGACTTGTTGCCTTGGGACTTAATATATTTCAGCGTTTGTCTGAAAGTTTTTAACGCAGCCGGTATTTCCTCGTTACGACAATAACCATAGCCCAGTATCTCGGGCAGTGCGTCGTTTGCCGCCGTTAGGATAAAGGCGCCATCAGTATGCTTGAAGAGATAGGATGAACCATCGTGCGTCGCCAGTCTGAGCCCCTCGTCACGACTATTACTGCGTTGCATGTGTCCTCCCGCCTGCTGCATCTTTTCCCACTGTGCCTGTGCCCGACGTCTGGCCGTGATGGAATCTATCGGCATGGCGAGCAGATGAAGCGAGACGAAAATCAACGCTAACGTGGTGGCGTAGCGTCTGACCCTTGATAAGTGTGAAAACAGATACATATATATTATATATAGTAGGGGGAGATAGGATTGATAATAGATATTATAAAATTGGAGAAATGATTCGTGTGGCAGATTCCAGACATTTTTTGTAAAGGGGACGTTCGCGCCATTCTTCTATGTTTAGTTCTCGACAATGTTCAGCATCTACGAAGAATTGTGTCTTGACTTCTTTCGCCACGGCTTCGTCGTAGATGAAAGCATTCACTTCAAAATTGTTGTCGAAACTACGTTGGTCCATATTCGAACTGCCCACGGTACACCAATCGTCGTCTGCTACGGCACACTTGCTATGCAAGAATCCATTTTCATACATATAGATTCGAATGCCTGCTCTGAGCGCATCTTCGATATAACTGTCGTTGCCCCAGCGCAGTATTTTAGAATCTGGCTTCTCGGGTATCATGATGCGGATGTCTACTCCCGATAGTGCTGCAGTACGCAACGCCTGCATCACCACTTCTGAAGGCATGAAATAGGGCGTCTGCAGATACAGGTAACGTTTGGTATTTTGTATCACCCAAGTCAGCGCATACATGATGTGTGGGTAGCGTGCCACGGGGTTAGCCAATACCACCTGCATCTGTACGCCTTGTGTGTCGGAGGCTTGGGTTGAAAAATGCGCAGGAAAGTATTGTGCGTCGTAGGGCAGATCCTGTGTTGTGAAATACCAGTCTGAGACAAAGATGCGTTGCAGTTCGGTCACGGCACCGCCCTCTATGCGCAAGTGTGCGTCGCGCCATTCTCCGCCTTTCTTGCTCAGGTATCTCTCCGCCAGGTTCATGCCGCCCATATAGCCCACTTTGCCGTCGACCACCACGATTTTGCGGTGATTGCGATAGTTGGCGCGGTGTGTCAGTCGGCGAAAGTGTACCGGCATGAACGCCTGTGTCTCACCACCTGCCCTACGCAATGGTTCCAGAAACTCCTTGCGCATACGCCAACAACCTACGTCGTCATAGAGCAAGCGCACCTTGATACCTTGTTTGACTTTTTCGACCAAAGCCTTGACCACGGCACTACCCACTTCGTCCTCCTCGATGATATAGGTCTGTAGGTGTATATGATGCTTTGCCGCTTCGATATCTTTCAGAAGGGCAGCGAGCATCGCTGTGCCATTCCACATCTGGGCCACCTTGTTGTCACTCGTCAGTTGGGCACGCGCTCTGCTGCGGTTGAAGTTGATCAGTCGCCCATACTTCTGTTCGCCCTTGTCACAACTCTCGTATGCCTTTGCCCTGGGTACTTTTTGCGTCAATAGGTCATAAGCACGTTTTTCGATATACCTTTCCTTTCGGATGTTTTGCCCAAAGAAATAAAAGAGAATCCATCCCGCCACAGGTACACCCACCAGGAGCAGCACCCAAGCCACCGTCTTGGCAGGCTGACGATTTTCCAGCACCACGACAATGATCGTAGTGGCAATCAGTAGGAAATAACCTACCGACAGTATGCCGATGAATATGTCCTGCCAGGGGGTCATGTGGGGAGTAGACGAGTTGACAAGTGGTCAAGTAGACGAGTGAACAAGTAGATGAGTAGAAAAATGGCCTGTGTTTGGGCGAAGATAGTCATTTCACGGGAAAACACAAAGGATATTTGCTTTTTTTAATATAATAGGCTTTCGCCGGTCGCCAGAAAAAGTGTAATTTTGTCGCAGGTCTTTTGAACAACCCACTCGGTGGGAAAACATCTGCGCCATATTAACTATTAATTGTATCACTGACTACGACCATGAAAATAGCTCCATTCATACGTCTGCTCCTTCTACCCCTTGCCTTTGTCTGCCTGCCCGTCGGGGCGCAAGGCGTGAGCGAGTGTGTCGATACCCTTGGGGCGACACAGGACGATGTGGCACATGTAGCCGAGACCGAGATGCTGATTGATTTGCCCGTCTCTCCCGCTCCCTATGATATTTGCCATTACCCTGTGTCATTCCATCCATCGCCCTTTGCCTTCCATCCCTCGCCTTGCGGCTTTAGTCCTTTCTCATGGCGTCTGCATCAGGGTTTCAATGCCCAGTTGTCCATGAATGTAACCTCAGCTTTTGGCAAGGGTGCACCTAGTGGCGTGGGTTTTGGACAAAGCGTCGCCTTGGCGTATGCAGCACCTATCAGCAAGAAAGTTAATGTGGCGGTAGGCGTGCAGGCACAAAATATGGACTGGGGCAATTATCACCACAATAGCGTGGGCGTGAGTGCTGCAGTCACCTATCGCCCCAACGACAATGTGTACGTCACGGGTTATGTGGTCAAGAACTTTGGTCCCCGTCGCCCTGTGCGGCCACATCAGCCCTGCGCTTCGCTCTATCCCCTTCGTCCTTCGACGCTCGCTTTCGGACCTTCGCCTTACACTATGTATCCCTATTACTTCGAAGACTATTCCATGCGCATCGGAGCATCTGCGGATTTTAAAATCGGAGAGCATTCCTATATACACGTCAGTTTCGAGCATCGCCAATGGTAACTATAATGGGGAGCGTATCCGGGGAAGGAACTTAAATGCCCGAATTTGTCAAAATTTTTCGCAAATTTTGAAGTCATTTTTCGCTTATTTCAGACCGCTTGAAGCATTGGTCGCAAATAGCGCACTCTCGAATGGTTAAAAATCCCGCCTTTTTGTTGCTCTAAAGCAAAAAAGCGGGATTTTTTATGTTTTCCTTCCTGAAAATCGAGTTGAAGATTAGTTTTTGAGCAAAGCAAAAAGTCCCAAAAGGTTAGACCTTGTGAAAATTTCGCGACGTCTCGTTGAAATTTCCTTAGACTTTTTTTCAACAAGGTCTTAGTTTTTTTGTGCAAAGTCTACTCTAATGTATTAATCAACTTCTATTTCATTAATTGCATTTGTCAAAATTTTTCGTATATTTTGAACACTATTTTTACCTCCTATTTTGTGCGAAAAAAGGCAGTGTGGCATCGCGATAGATGTAGATGCCACACTGCCCTTGGTAAGGTGTGTATGAGAATGTGCTTAGCGCACTAAAACCCTTTCACCCTCTACGAGATAGATACCGGGCGAGAGTGTGATTTGTGACTGACCATCAACGCACGTTTGGCGTACAAGGCGACCGCAGATGTCGTATACTTGGACAGTCGTAGGAACCTTTGTGCTCACTTTCACACAACCGCGACCTGGGATGACGGTAGTTTGCGCCGATGTGGGGCGATCTATACCCACCACGCCGTCAGTGTTGACTTGACCATTCTTTTGGTACACACGTACCCAGTCGAAGCGTGTCTCGTATGTATGACTGACGTCAGCATTGGCTGCCCACGCGCCATTGCCCACACTCTGATTGAGGATCAGGTGGAAGTGCTTGTCGAAAGGCCATTGACCTTGATTCAGGACATTAGCCTGTGTAGACTTGGTGTAAGTGCCGACTTGCTTGCCATCAACGAACCAAGTTAATGAGGTTTCATCCCATTCCAAGCCGTAGGTGTGATAGCGGTCCAGGGGTACTGCCAAGTTGAAGCTGGATGTAGGATTATTTTTATTGCCCAAGTCGTAAGTCCAATTGGAGTGGATGGTGTGATAAGAACGTTCGTCGGTATCGATCACTTCCCAAATGTCTATTTCACCACAGTCAGGCCAACCGGCACTTTGGTCTTCGGGCATCATCCATATAGCAGGGAAATTGCCTATCCATGGGTTGCTCAGTGCACGGCATTCCACCTTGCCGTAGGTGAAGCCAAACTTGCCCATAGACTTCACGCCGCCTGTGATCATAGGCACGGGGTCCTCGGTCGTGTCGGGGTTGGGGATAGCGCGCGCCACCAAGTCTCCGTCTTCCAGGTATATCACTTCGGGACGATCCGAGAGCCAGCGGTTCCACGTAGCGCCTTGTCGTTGGCAGCGCATCCACTTGTCTGCGTCGGGCTGAGTGCCGTCTGCTGCGTTGAATTCATCGCTCCACACCAATTGGTACTCAGCGTCCTCTGTAGGTAGATATTCTGCACTGATATGTACGTCTCCATTGATTGAATCGGCGGGCACGGTGCAAGTGCGTGCAGCTACTGCGTATTCGCTCCATTGGCGATTGCTATGGATGTATTGTGGACCATTGAGGTTGTGTCCGTGACGGATCACGAACTGCTCTGCTACATACCCCTCGGCAGCAGGTTGTGGCGCAATAACTAGCGATTTGAACGGAGTCAAATGTAGTGGCAGTGCGCTGCCCTTGCTAGCAGAAATACTACCATTTGTGGTGTAGAGTTTCAGGGTATGTGTATCCCCTGTCACGTTGATGAAAAAGTCTACTACACATCCGCCACACGCTACAACATTGGTGGCTGCAGGAGACTTGTCATTTTTGTCCAACTTCAAACGTGCGCGATACACGCCAGGTTGTAATCCTTCGGGCAGGGTGAATGTAGGCAAATCATAGTGAATTGCTGCATCAGTTGCACTGGCTGCTTGTCCTGCGCTGTTCTTGCCATTGAGATGTGTGTATGCAAGGAGTTCGCCCGACAGGCTGGGACGCCCGTCTGCCTGAAGTGTTGCAGCAAAAGCGCCGTCTTGATTCAAATCCACATAGAGATAAGCATCATTTGCGCCGAATGTGCCATTGAGTGCCAGGGCAACTTCGCCACCCACCTTAGCAGGAATTTCTGGTTGAAGCATTTTGTGGTATGCTGTCGTAGTCGTAGCAGGGAAACTCAACGTCTTGGTCTTGCCAGCCGAGGTGTATTTCATACTTGTCAAGGGGAAAGTGGTAAATGCGCCTTGTGTATTTTCTGCAAAGGCAAGTGGATAGTCTACACCATCATTGTCTGTAGCATTTCCCTCAACGAAGATACCCTTGATGTCCAATGCACCGTTGATATATTCCCCGGGCAGGGTGATTTCCTCCTTGCCCACGATATAGGCGGGCAGGGTGCGTGTGAAGTGCATCGGATTGCCTACGGCTGAGACTGCCGGACCGTCCAACTGATAACCACTGGTGATGCTGACACCATCAAACACAAATCCCTCGTTGCTACTTACACGCAGTGTCAAATCTTTGCCAAAAGGTACTTTCGCACCATTGAGCGCACTGCCATCAGACAATGTCAGCGCGCCACCTTGTGAAGTAGAAACTACGGGGCATGTGTCGCCGTGCACATTGATCATTATGTCGATGATACCCCCACCATTTTGCAGGATAGAGTTGCTCGAAGTCATACGTCCACCGGGATCGATGCCAGCCCAGTCGACTTTGAAGCGCATGCGGTAGAGACCGTCGGGCAAGTCGGCAGGCAGGGTGAACGAGGGTGGATTCAGTACGTTGGAATTGCTCACATGCTCGCCATGACTATTGTAGCCATTGCCTGAATTCAAGGGGTTTTCGGCATAAGAGAAAGCCATGATATCGCTGCCCTCGGGAATAGCGCAATTTTCGCCCAGTTCGGCAGCAAAGACACCATCGCCGTTGCGATCGAGGTAGACAAAGCCATGCATCCAGTTGCCCGTGAAGTTAAACGATGCCGTCAATGTCTCGCCAGCCTTGGCAGTGAAGCACTGAGATGTCATATCGTTGTACACCTTGTTGGGATTGCTTACAACGACCTGTTGTGTCCCATCCGCTGAGCCACTGAGCGACACCCCATTCAGGCGGCGTGATGAGTGAGAGTAAGACTGATTTTTGTCAAAGTTTAATGTGTATGAATTGCTCTCCTGTGCCGTGATTGTGAGGCAAGGCAGAGTGCAGAGTAGGAGTAATGTTTTTCTCATACTGATTCTATTATATTAAGGGATTTGGGGCGAAGTTAGTAAAAAAAGTGCGTTGCGCGGGGAAAATGCTATCATAATTTCTCATTTTTCAAACTTTTACATTAAATTTGCCTTGCAAATCGCATGGGGATATAAATTCCCCAGCACTTTTCTACCTTTTCAAAAAAACTTCAGTAGATGGATTTACCACAAGACCCCTTCATGTTGCTTAGCGTCGTGAATATGAAACTGCGCGATGAATATCCCTCGCTCGCAGCCCTGGTGGAAGATTTACAAATAGACGAGGCGGCGCTGCGACAAAAGTTGGCTGATGCCGGATTCGAATATATGGCGGCGCAAAATCAGTTTCGCTAAGCCCTGGTGTCATTACGAAGAAATCGAAAACAACGTTTAAGCATAATACTACAAGATGTCACTTTACCTGAGAATATCTGAACATGATTTTTGTATTGCCAAATACGAACTGCGCGAGGAACCGATTTTTCACTTCGCTCGGCACAAGTTGCGTCCTCAAGTTTCGTTTACAGTCAACCTGCGCGAGGCTCAGGACACCCAACCCTTGTTGCAAGATGTCAAGGGCTCGATGAACATCGTCGTTTGCGGCCCGACAATGTTGGTGCCTTTGGCAGAATTTCAAGAGGAGGATTGTGCAGAACTCTATGGTTTCTGTTTTCCAACTGATAAGAAGGTTTGTGTCTTCTACGACATTATTCAAGCCTCCAACGCCGTGTTGCTCTTTGGACTGGATCAAATGGTTTGCGACAAATTGCGCGAGTCATTTGGCGACGTGCGCTTCATCTCAGCCCAAACGGCTGTGCTCAGACATTTCTCGGTCAAGGGCGCTTCTCAAAGCGGAAAACGTATTTTCCTATATAAAAACGAATTGGGACTAGATGTCGCTGTGTTCGAAGAGAACCGCCTGTTGCTGAGCAATAGTTATCCAGCGCACACCAATTCGGATATCGCCTACTATACCTTCAATGTGGCTAGAAATCTGGGTGTAGATTTGAGCGAAACCCCGATTTATGTCGCAGGTGATACATCTGGGCGCAACGAGGTCGTAGAGGAGTTGAAGCGCTTCTCGACAGAAGTTTTCGCCATCAACCCTGCAGGCGAATTCAATAGACATATTGTCACTCAGCAAGACAATGTGCCCTATGATTTGCAAACTTTATTGTTGGAAATGTAGACCTCCTTCGGCCCACACTTTCATCCTCTCTGTTTAGACTGATCTTACTTCACACGATACCTTTTACCCTTCATTCCGATCAAATAGATGCGAGTAATCACCGGTAAATATAAAGGGCGACACTTTGATGTGCCCAGAAACTTCAAGGCAAGGCCTACGACGGACTTTGCCAAGGAAAATTTGTTCAACGTGCTGCGTGCCTATGTCGATTTCGAAGAGACCCGAGTGCTTGATCTCTTTTGCGGCACTGGTAGCATCACGCTCGAGTTCCTGTCGCGCGGTTGTCCACGTGTAGTGAGTGTGGAAAAGGACAGAGCACATTTTTCATTCATCGCCCAAACCTTGCGCACACTTGGCGACCCTGCAGCACAGCCCTTGTGCGGTGATGCGCTGAAGTACGTGGCGCGCTCTAATGAGGGGTTTGATTTGGTATTTGCCGACCCTCCCTATGCACTGCCCGAGTTGCCCGAGTTGCCCCAGCGTATTCTCGGTGGCGAAGTGCTTCGCCCGGGCGGTCTCTTAGTACTCGAGCACGGCAAGACCCTTGATTTCTCTGATCACCCCTGCTTCCTGGAGCATCGTGCCTACGGCAGCGTGAATTTTAGTTTTTTCAGAAGGCCAGAAGAATAGGCTACTTATAGATTAATATTAGGAAAAAGCAAATGCCTTGAACCACACACGATATGATGGTTCAAGGCATTTTCTGTATGATTGATTGTTGAAAAATCAGGCAGAGTTTATTTCATACCCAGCAGCATGTGCTTCAGGACTACCGTCGCCGAAATCTCGCGGTTGGCTGCTTCGGGGATGACCAGCGAACGTGGCGATTCAATGACATCATCTGTCACCACCACATTGCGGCGCACGGGCAGACAGTGCATGAAGTGTGCATCGTTGGTCACAGCCATTTGTCGTGCACTGACGGTCCACGATGGATCTTGGCAAAGGATTTTTCCATAATCCTCGGGGCGTGTCACACCCGGGCAACTCCAGTTTTTCGCATACACAAAGTCTGCACCTTCGAAGGCCTTCATTTGATCGTATTCCACCTTGGCATCACCGACAAACTGTGGGTCCAGTTCGTAACCCTCGGGATGTGTCACGACCAAGTCCACATCGCCAGCTCGCATCCATTCGGCAAAGCTATTGGGCACGGCTTGTGGCAGCGCTTTGGGGTGAGGTGCCCAGGTCAGGACCACCTTGGGGCGCTTCTCGGTGCGATGCTCTTCGATGGTGATCAGATCGGCAAAACCCTGCAAGGGATGTGCCGTAGCACTTTCCATCGAGAAAACCGGCTTGCCACTATATTTGATGAATTGATTCAAGATGCGCTCCTCGTAATCCGCCGCTCTGTCGGTCAATCCTGCAAAGGTGCGCACACCGATCAGGTCGCAAAATGAAGCCATCACTGGGATCGCCTCGAGCAGGTGTTCGCTCTTGTCACCATTCATCACCACACCGCGCTCGGTCTCCAGTTTCCATGCGCCTTGATTCACATCCAGCACGACTACATCCAGACCCAGATTGCGCGCAGCCTTTTGTGTGCTCAGGCGAGTGCGCAGACTGTTGTTGAAGAAGACCAACATCACCGTCTTGTGGTGACCCAGATGTTCGTAGGCGTAGCGGTCACGCTTGATTTCGGCAGCTTCGAGCAACGCTGTGTTTAGGTTTTCCAAATGCGATGCGTATAAAAATTCTTTCATGTCGTTTGCTTTATTTTATGTCTTGGGGAGCAAATTTATCAAAAAAACTTGGGAAAGGCGCCAATCTCTGTTGTTAATATCATGTCAAGGCCTTATTTTTGCCATCTTTGTCCGTGAAACAAATTGTTATCAGTTGTTAATGCGGATTTGCATTTCGTCGAAAAATGTTGTATCTTTGTGATAAGATAAAGGGGAGTTGTCTAAACGCAGGCAATTCCCCTTTGTTTTGCCCTAAATTTCGATGTAAAAAGGTCAGGCCTTGTTGAAAAAAGTCAAGGTTTTTTTGAAAATCCCCAAGACTTTGTTTGAAAAAAGCCTTACCCTTTTTGCCCGAAAGCACTGCGCCATACTTATAAATTCTAAATCTTCTTAAAAAAACAAAAATATCGGAGCGTGAAACCTATTTCAGCCAGGATGAAATGTTATATTTTGTCTAAATGCCTCAAGTGTCAAATGAAGTTCGTATCTTTGAACTCGAACTCAAACGAGATAATCAATAATTCACATCAAACAATAGGACTATGAAACGTATCTTTTTATTAATGACAGGCGTACTGATAATGGCCAGCATCAGCTGTGGTAAGCCAGCCAGTGCTAATCAGGCAGCTGATGGTCAGGTTGGTAACGTAAAAACAGAAGTGGCAACCGAAGTACAAAATGCTGAGGGCGCAGGCAATATCGAACACAAGGCTGTGCTCAAGACCGTGGACAAAGCTCTGGGCGGTATGGAAGCGTACGATCAAATTATGAAGAGCTATGCTGGTAAGGTGGTCGTGCTGGACTTTTGGGCTACATGGTGCCCTCCCTGCCGCGCAGCAATGCTCGAAGTGGACAAAATCAAACCCGCACTGATGGACAAGGGCGTGTGCTTCGTCTACATCACTGGCGAAACTTCTCCACAAAAGGATTTTGACAAGATGATGCCAAATATTCATGGCGATCACTACAGACTGACCAATGCGCAATGGGGCGAAATCTGCAAAACGCTCAACATTCCTGGCATTCCTGCCTATGCCGTAGTGGGCAAGGACGGCAGTATGGAGTACAACAGCCTGAGCCGTGGCGGTTTTCCAGGCAACGAAACTATCGTTAATGCAGCTGAAACAGCTCTGATGAAATAATAGGACGCTGAGGCTGTCCTTGGACTGAAAAAACAAAATCCCTGTACCGTGGTATATGCTACACGTGGTACAGGGATTTTTTGTGCTTTGTCATTCCGTCGTGGGCGTGAGGCCTATTTGATGTTGTGCCGTATCTTTTCCAGATAAGCGCCGAGGCGTGCCTCGTCCCTTTGGTCGATGATGTCGAGCAGTTCGCGCAGTTCGTCGCGTATCAGCGAGACTTGCCCGCCCGTCAGGGGGTTGAACAAGATTTCGCGTAGCAGACAGTCGTCCTCGGACAGTACGCCGCGCGCTATGGCATGGTGGCGCTTGAAGGTAGTACCTGGTGCATCCTGATGCTTCATCACTGCCGCAAAGACAAAGGTCGATACGAAGGGGATGCTCAGCGAGTAGGCCACCGTCTCGTCGTGTTGGCGGAAGGTGTATTCGCAGATGTTCAGGCCCAACTTGCTGTACAAATCGCGGAAGAAGATGCGGCCCATATAGTCGCCCTCGGAGATGATGATAGCATTCTCGCCCTGCAGCGAACCTAGGTTGGCAAACGTCGGGCCAAACATCGGGTGGGTCGACACGTAGCGAAATCCGCACTGGTCGTAGTATTCCTGCATGCCCGTCTTGACCGATGCAATGTCGCTGATGATGCAATCTTTGGGCAATAGGGGCGTGACGGTGCGGAAGACGTCGAGTGTGTATTTCAGGGTGATAGCGTTGATGACCAGTTCGGGGCGAAACTCGGCGATCTCGTCCAGCGTGGTGAAGCGCTGGGTGTTGTACATGAAGCGGAGGCGGCGTGGGTCGGCATCGTAGACCGCAGTCTCGTGCTCAAAACTCAGCAGGTCGACAAAGAAAGACCCCATCTTGCCTGCACCAAGAATTAATATTTTCATACGTCGGAATTTTCTATAACCAAAAGCCTTCGTGCCGCAGAGCAAAAGCCCAGATCGGCACTCACGAGGCGCACTACTTACTTATTGAATATCTCTACCTGCTGGCGCACACTCTCTTCGTGAATAGCCTCGAAGATGGTCTTCATGAAGTCGCTCGACATACCGCACAGCACACCCTGTGCACCGCGCTTGCTCAGGATTTCGGTGTAGCGCTTGGTCTGTACGATGGTCATGTCGTGTTCGCGCTTGTACTGACCGATCTCGCGGCTGATGCGC
>JAEIGA010007890.1_pt1 | contig 16158 bp, 14 predicted proteins | sample 9270691 | NCBI WGS metagenome assembly JAEIGA01 (sample SAMN17057246, study PRJNA624740) | gut metagenome | biome: biome; isolation source: fecal sample | host: Bos grunniens | place: China: Xizang | collected 2019
ATGCCTAGTGCCCCAAGTGCGGCACCAACTACTGTGCCGACGGCCACGATATCCCCTGTGAGACCTTCCTCGGCTTCTACGGTGATAAATCTCCCGATATTGACCTTAATTTCTCCGGTGACGTACAGGGCAGAGTTCACAAGTACACCGAGGAGCTGTTTGGTAAGGGTCACGTTTTCCGCGCGGGCACTACCGGTACTCTTGCGGATAAAACCGCCTGGGGCTATATTAGCAAATATCTTGAGGAGCGTAAAATCAAAATTCCCAAGGCGGAAATGTCACATATGGTTACTAAAATGGTGGGCATAAAGCGCACCACGGGTCAGCATCCCGGCGGAATTATCGTTGTACCGAGAGAGTATGAGATATACGATTTTACACCAGTACAGCACCCGGCAGATGACCCGAAATCCGATATAATAACCACCCACTTCCAGTTTACCTATCTTCACGATACTATACTTAAGCTGGACGAGCTCGGCCATGATATTCCGACAAAATATAAGATGCTCGAGCGCTACACTAACACCAGCGTTCTCGACGTAAAAATGAACGACAAGTCGGTTTACGAGCTGTTTGCCTCGACACGACCCCTGGGTATTTCACCGAGCGACATCGGCGGATGCTTGCTTGGAACGTACGGAATACCCGAGATGGGAACGAGATTTATTCAGCAGGTTCTGCTCGACGCGAAGCCCGAGACCTTTGCTGACCTATTACAGATTTCAGGACTTACACACGGTACTGACGTATGGCTCGGAAACGCCCAGGAGCTTATCAAGGCAGGAACCTGTACGATATCCGAGGTTGTCGGTACACGTGACGGAATCATGATTTACCTTATCCAGAAGGGGCTCGATAACTCCACTGCCTTCAAAATTATGGAGGACGTCAGAAAGGGTAAGGGACTTAAGCCCGAGTACGAGCGCGATATGCTCGAGCACGGAGTTCCCGAATGGTATATTTGGTCGTGTAAGAAGATTAAGTACATGTTCCCTAAGGCGCACGCCGCGGCATACGATATGTCGGCTATACGCCTTGGCTGGTACAAAATCTATTATCCTATGGAGTTTTACGCGGCATTCCTCACTGTTGCGCCGGGCGGCTTTGATGCTGAGATCGTCGGCCGCGGTTACGAGGGCGTTTCTGCTCATATCAAGGAAATAGAGGAGAAGGGAATGGAGGCAACCGCAAAGGAAAACGAAACCTGCCAGACGCTTTATCTTGTACGTGAGGCTATGGCGCGCGGAGTTAAGTTCCTAAACGTTGATTTAAAGAAATCCGATGCTACAGCCTTCTTACCCGAAAACGGCAGAATAAGAATGCCCTTTAACTCTCTGCCAGGACTTGGTGACAAGGCGGCTGATAAAATAATTACTGCGCGCAATGAGCACGAAATCTACTCGATAGAGGATCTGAGACAGCACACCGGCATTTCAAAGGCGGTAATAGAGCTTCTCAGACGAAATCACGTTCTCGACGGACTTTCCGAAACCAATCAGTTTTCACTGTTCTGATTAGAAACTTAGACACGTTTTTGCCGCTATAATCATCCTACATTATATTTAGATAGCGTTTTACCGTTATAATCTTCTTTGTAAAGTAGCATAATGCAAAATATTTTGAGCCGACTTCCATTTTTGGATCCGACAAAAAAGAGGCTGAACCAAAAGCTGGCTCAGCCTCAAAATACATCAGTTTATAAGTAATAACAAAAGAAGGAGCAGAGCACATTCTATATCTCCGTCTTTTGAAAACAGCAGAAAAAACGCCGTGGCGATAATAAGTATTTCCTCAGTTCCGATTTTCGGCAATTTCAGGTTAAATCCGCCCCGTCCCCCTGAGCCAAACAGCGGACCTAGAATTCCCGACAAAAATCCGCCGGAAAGCGGCGATGCGCTAGTCTCTTTCGTTTCCCCGATTTCCTCATTGCAGTATCCGCCATCCCCATTACAATTGTCTAAGACGGGGGGCGTGTCGAGATTTTGCTGCCTTTTTTCTTCGTCAAAGGCGCAACCATCGTATCCGCTTGGCACTGTCGTGCCGCCGTGCCTGTCGGTGTTATAGCTTCTGGAATACACCCTCTCACCTTCCTTTCATAACATCGAGTATTTCTACTATCGATAGCATAGAGTCTATGGCCTGAGCCCGTTCTCTCGAAACGTAGGGCTTCAGAGCGCCGAGCAGCTGAGAGCGGTTTTTCGTACCGTGCCTTCTCTCGCGTATCAGCGCGGAGCTTGGTACACTCTCTTTGAGCTCGTGCTCTTCCTTTGGCTCTTCGCTTACGCTTTTGTCTTCGCGGGAGAGAGGCTCTTCCGCTTCATTCGGTGCTTCCGAGCCGCCTTTTGCAAGTGACGCGATTTCTTCAATAAGCTTTGGGTTTTCCATTATCAGGCTTATTATTTTCGAAATATCAACGTTTCCCGTCACACGCCTCCCCCCTTTCTGTATTCATTGAGGATTCTTGCGGCATCGGATAAGCTTATTTTTCCACCGTTTACGATGCCCCTCAGCTTCATAAGCTCCTCGTGTGGCGGAGTCTTCTCGGGTAGCTTAAATCCGTGACTGTTACCGAGTGCTACGATTTGCTGCCAAAGCTCGTCGTCGGGCAGTGCTACAAGTCGGTCAAGCTGCTGTTTGTTTATTCTCATTTTTACCCCCTCTTAGATGCTACGGTAGCGATAGGCGCTGTTTTACAAAGCACACCTTCGGTTATCCGTTTTTAATATCTTATGCCGGATCTTCAGAAAGGTTAACATTATGAAATGCTTATGCTTTTCTGATTCCCACGGTCGCTCGTCGGGAATCAGACGCGCTCTTTTGACGCATCCCGACACCGAGGTCGTATTTTTTCTCGGAGACGGACTTTCCGATATTTTGCCCCTTGTTTCCGAAAACAGAAATATTGCGTGGATTTTCGTCAGGGGCAACTGCGATATCTTCCGAGAGATAGATTCAAGGGAAGCGAAGACTGTCGATGATATAACCCTTATGGGCAAAAAAATAGTTTTGACTCACGGTGACCGCTACGGAGCAAAGTACGGCTACGGTGAGCTTGTCGCGTTGGCTAAAAGAACCGATGCCGATATAGTGCTTTTCGGGCATACTCATCAGCCGTACGAGAGCTATTACAGCGAAGCGGAGGTGTATCTTTTTAATCCCGGAAGCATAGGTGGAGCTTATCCGGCTCCGACAAGCTACGGTATAATAATGCTTACCGAGACCGGCGTGCTGTTTTCACACGCGTTTTTGACCTAGCTTTCAGACTGCGAAAAATTCAGAGGGCGTTTTTTCGCCCATTCGGTTTATGATAGTATAAATCGATATTCTTCACCACGTCAAGTTTAAAGAAAAGTATTGAATTTTATAAAATATTATGTTAGAATTATCCTATTGAAAAATATTAACCTTAAATATATCAGTATATCAGTTTTATACTTAAATTGCGTTTTTTTGGTATTTATCCGTACATCGGGAAAGGAGTGTCGCTATGAAGGATTTGCGCGAAATAATAGCAGAGAATATACAGTCGCTTCGGGTTGAGGCTGAAATGACGCAGGCGGCGCTTGCCGAGAAGCTTAATTATACCGACAAGGCGGTATCCAAATGGGAGCGCGCAGAGGCGCTTCCCGACATAACGGTATTAAAGCAGATAGCCGACCTTTTTGGTGTCACGGTGGATTATCTTCTTCGTTACGAGCATACGGCACAGGAGGAGCATCAGCGCAAAACGGCGCGTCTTACCGCCCGCAACAGATTTGTAATAAGCGCCATATCAACCCTGGGAGTCACGGTTCTTGCAACCTTGATTTTCGTTTTGCTTCTCGCCTTTGGCAGGGGAAGCTTTGCGCCGTGGCTCGTTTATATCTATTCCTTGCCCATATCCTTGGTAGTCGTTCTCGTGTTTAATTCGATATGGGGAAAGAGGAGGCTGAACTTTATCATCATAAGCCTGCTTCTCTGGTCGATTCTTGTCGCGCTCTACTTATCATTGCTTGTACTCCTCGGTGTGAATTTCTGGCTTATATTTATTATCGGTATACCTGCCGAGGTTTTAATTTTGTTTGTTCCCGGTATCACGGTTGTTAAAAAGAAAAAGGCTTCAGCAAAGGAGGAGTAACGGTGAAAAAGGAAAATGTAAAATTCGGTCCGAAGCGCCCCGACGACGGCATTAAAAAGCCGGAGGGTATAAAGGATGTTCCACGCTACATTGCCGAGCGTATCAAGGGCTTTTTTGCCAGGCTATTTTATATAGTCAGGCTTGTTTTCGAGGCATCTCCCTTTATACTTATCGCTATGATTGCGCTGTGCGCCTTTAACGGCGTTTTACCGGTTTTCGGTGCGTATATTTCAAAGGACCTATTAAACGCCATTGCGGCGTTGCTCACACAGTCGGTAGGCTCTGACGCTGCCGCCGTGCTTGAAGCTATGAGCCCTATAACGTTCCTTTTCGTATTCTATTTTCTCTATCTGTTCTTAGGTAAAATAGCAGGCAGAATAAACGGAATTGTAACAGGAATAGCCGGTGAGCTGGTTGTCAATCACATAAAACTCACGATAGTCAACAAGGCGGATACCGTTGACTTAGCCTCGTTTGACCGCCCTGAGTTTTACGAGAAGCTTGAAAACGCAAACAGGGAAGCAGGCATGCGCCCCATACAGATTTTATCAGCCACCTTCAGTGTTATCAGCACCTGTATCAGCGCGATATCGTTCATTGCCGTACTCGCCTCTCTCAGCCCGTTTGCGCCGTTAATAATAATAATTGTATCGGTTCCCGGTGCTATGGTTAACTATATATACCGCCACCGCAGCTTCTGGTATATGCGCCGCCATTCCAAGGAGCGCCGCGCTATGAATTATTACTCCGGAATTATGGTGAATAAGGATATGGTAAAGGAAATCCGTATCCTAGGACTTGGAAAAACCTTCATTGAGAAGTATAAAAAGGTATTCGCAAAGTATTATAAGGGACTAAAGGGGCTTATTCTCAAAGAGGGCGCAACCCAAATGACCGTAGGCTTGATATCGACCCTTGCGAACTGCGCTCTTTTCTTTTACGTTGCGTATAACGTTATATCAAATAACGGAGAAATAGGCGACTATTCTCTTTACACGGGAGCCTTAACCTCTATTTCCAACTATGTAAATACGCTTCTTACGGCAACCGCTACGATTTACGAGGGCACGCTGTTTATAAACAATATGATTGAGTTTGTAAACGAGAAGCCTACCGTTATACCCAGCACCGATAAGCCAAGGATTGCGAAAAAGGGCGTGCCTCATACTATAGAGCTTAGAAACGTATCGTTCTCTTATCCCGGAAGCGACAGAAAGGTAATCGACAACGTCAGCCTGACGATAGGAAATGACGACTCCGTCGTTCTCGTAGGTTTGAACGGCGCGGGAAAAACAACCCTTATCAAGCTCTTAACCAGGCTCTACGACCCCACCGAGGGAGAGATTCTTCTCGATGGTATAAATGTCAAAGAATACGACACGGGCTCGCTCTACGACCTTTATGGCATACTTTTTCAGGACTTTGGCAAATATTCAGAGTCTGTCAGCGAGAATATCCGCTTTGGCGATGTTGGACGCGAGTATACAGCGGACGATATAGTCTTTGCGGCAGAGCACGGTGACGCGGCAGTATTTATAAATAATCTTCCGGAGTCGTACGATACCCCTCTTACCAGAGTGTTTGAAGAGGACGGTACAGAGCTTTCCGGAGGACAGTGGCAGAAACTCGCTGTAGCACGCGCGTTCTTTAAAAAATCCGATATACTTATTCTCGACGAGCCAACGGCATCGCTTGACGCCATAGCTGAAAAAGAGGTGTTTGACCGCTTTAAGGAGCTCTCCGAGAACAAGCTCACGATATTCGTCTCCCATCGCCTTTCGAGCGCCGTCGGCGCGAGCAAGATAGTAGTGCTGGAGGACGGAAAAATCAGAGAGGTGGGCACTCACGAGGAGCTTATGTCGCTGAAGGGAAGATATCACACCCTCTTCACCACTCAGGCGAGTCGCTATATCGACGGCGATGCAGCTGCATCCCCGGCGCATCACCATCTCGCACCGCGCCCTCATCCACATGACACAGAGCCGATATTTGACGATATGAAAGAAGCGACGGAGGATGCACGGCAGGGTCAAAAGGGAGCGGAAATCGGATTCGTTTGATTTCGCTTGGCAAAGCTTGTTGGCTTTTGACAAACTTGCAGATAAAACAAAATAGGACAGAGAACAAGGATAAAACCTTGAAATTCTCTGTCCTTTTCCTATATGAGGGTAATTTGATTAAAGCCGTTTCTTAGAGCGCACGCCAAACAAGTTTACTTGCTTTACTAATATGCCTAATACTCAGTACTGATATATTACTGTCAAATCAAGCCGCATAGCTGTGCTGGCTCTCCATAACGAAGCCGGGATTTTTGTACTCGTCAAAGAAATGAGATCCGATAAGCGTAAAGTGGATTTTGTCGGCAAGATTTTTGACTAGATTTTCGTCGAACGGTGAGGAAAGGCCGACAGAGCCGAGATGCTCAAGGTAATCAAGCCCCTCTTCTCTTTTTACAAGCTCTCGGTAAATGCGTACACCCTCGCCACACACGTCCGCCTCGGCAAAGAATATCTCAAGCGAGCTTAAAAGAGATGTTGCATAGGATTGAACGTAAAGCGGGGAATTAAACAGATGCGTTATCATAATGTCCGAAAGCGAGTTGTAATATGCGGTGTTCATAGCCAGGGCGTCTGCCGCTTCAACAACCGCCTCGTCAATGCGCTCTCTTGTCAGCTCTTCTGTCGGAATGGCATAGACTATATGCTCAAATTTTGCGTAAAACGCCTGATAAATCAGGGTTTGCAACACACTTTTCATCTGAAATCTGAAAAGACGGGAATAATCCTTTGACGAAAGCTCACCTTTAAGCTCACAAAGTGCCAGCATCTCCAGCGCCTGCGAGGAAATCTCCACTAAATCCAGCGAAGTCTCATCACCGCCATTGACAAAATAATCGTAAAAGTGTCCAAACTCGTGTGAAACGGTCATATAGTCGGACATGTTTCCGGCGGCCGTTACGAAAAGGTACGGAGAGCTGTAGTCGCCAAGATAGGTTGTAAACGAACCGTCAAAACGGTTTTTATTTGCTTTCTCAATATCAAACAGCCCGGAGTAGAGCATATAGGAGTAAACGTCGTAAAGCTCTTTGTCAATAGACTTAAGCGTCGCGGAAAGAGTGTTAACAACAGATGCTGTATTAACCTTTTTCGGCTGCAGATTTTTGAATGCCACAACACTTAGTTTTTGATACACGGGTACGGCGTATTTTGCAATATCAGCGATAAAGCTCTCTATCTGCTCGCTCGTATAATCGTGTCCGAGAACATCGTACGCGTAGTCGGTATAGCTGTCGTAGCCGAGCGTATCGGCTATATTTGCGCGCAGGATTACGAGCTCTGTAAAAATATCTGTGCTCGCTTTTTTTATTTCCGCGTTGTATAGATCGTAACACGTCGCCATAGCAGCCTTATACTCATTAGAGTTTTCGCCATATCTGTCGCGCAGGCTTGCCGCTACGTTATCGTAGGTGTCGGATAGCGTTTCGTAGGTGATTTTGACGCTGCTTGTCGATAGAGAATTGTATTTTGACAGCAGAGCCGCTTCTTTTTCCAGCAGTGACACAGCTTCGTCGGTATAAATACCGCCGTCCGAGTATTTTGAAATCAGACCCTCACCGAAATATTCGCTCTCAAAGCGGTTTTTGTCGGGTGATGCCGCAGCCGCAGAATACAGCTCCTCCTCGAGTCTTGACAGCGTAGGATACCACTCGGCAAGAAGCGCGTACTCGTCACAGTAGTATTTATCCGAGGCGTCTATATGCGTTTTTATCGTTGCGTACGAATACATAGTCATAAAATTTTTGACAGCCGACTCGGCAGCATTGATTCTATTTATGCACTCGTCAAATTCATAAGCATCCGTTATCGCAAGTATTGCTTCCTCATACTTAGCCCTTATATTCTCAAATATGGGGCGCTTATAGGTTATATCATTGAATTTCAGTACCGATGTTCCCGCGGGGGCGTCGGGAATAATTATTTTTTCGTCCTGAGGCTCACTTTCATCGCTGTTATCTCTCCCGCTGTCGTCATAAGCGCAGCTTGTAAAAGCTAAAAGCAGTGAAAATATGATAACAAAAAATGCGGCTTTTGATAATCTTCTCATTTTCCCCCTTCCGCGAATATGAATACTCGCTAATAAAGATTTATATATTTATATTTTATCCTCAATTCCCCGGTCCTTCAATAATAAAAGATAAATTATTTTTAAAAAATTTGTAAACGTAAAAAAGTGGGAAATAACGAAAAAGAGCAGGAAATTACCACTTTCGCTTTTGTTAATAAAAAATTAACAATTACCCTTTGCAAAACTATTGAAAAATACACTAAAATGGTATACAATATACAGGGTGGTAGATCAAGGTATATGCGCATGCATATATCACTTGAATTTAAAACGGCAACTATAATGTTGGAAAGGAACTAAAAGTGTCAAGATTTGTATATGCAGACAACGCGGCTACGACACCTGTAAGCCGCGAGGTAATAGAGGAAATGCTTCCTTGTCTCGAAGCTTGCTACGGCAATCCGTCGAGCCTTCATTCAAAGGGCAGAGAAGCAAAGGACGTTTTAGATAACTCGCGCGAGAGAGTGGCGCGAGTGCTCGGCTGTGACAGCTCGGAGATATATTTCACCTCGGGAGGCACAGAGTCTGACAACTGGGCGATACGCGGCGCGGCTATGCGCATGAAAGCAAAGGGCAGAACGCATATAGTAACCTCACAGATTGAGCATCACGCAGTGCTTCATACCTGCGACGCGCTTGAGCGCGAGGGCTTTACGGTAACGCGGATAGGCGTAGATGCTGACGGAGTGATAAATCTTGACGAGCTTTCCGACGCAGTAAACGAAAAAACGGCGCTCGTAGCTATAATGTACGCAAACAACGAGGTTGGCACGGTACAGCCGATCGAAAAGGTTTGTGAAATAGCACACGCAAAGGGCGCGCTTGTGTTCACTGACGCGGTACAGGCTGTCGGTAATCTCAGAATTGATTTGTCAACTCTGCCCGTCGATATGCTTTCTCTTTCGGGACATAAGATTCACGCTCCGAAGGGTATAGGCGCGTTGTTTGTTCGACGCGGTGTATCGATATCCAATCTTATAGAGGGCGGAGGACAGGAGAGGCGCCGTCGCGGTGGAACCGAAAACGTGGCATATGCCGTGGGACTCGCAAAGGCGCTCGAGGTCGCCGAAGAAAAGCTTTCAGAGATGACCCGTGTAGAGAAAATGCGTGATAGACTTATAGACGAGCTTACCAAAATCCCCTATTCTAAGCTAAACGGTCACAGAACCAAAAGACTTCCCGGCAATGCGAATATAGGCTTTGAGTTTATTGAGGGAGAGAGTATGCTGCTCTGGCTCGACATATCCGGAATTTGCGCTTCAACAGGCTCTGCATGCTCGTCCGCATCGCTTGACCCCTCGCACGTTCTTTTGGCTATGGGTGTGCCGCACGAGCGCGCGCACGGCTCGCTTCGCCTTACCATATCACACGATACCACAGACGAGGATATAGATTATATTATCGAAACTCTTCCTCCCATCGTGGAGAAGCTCCGAAATATGAGCCCCCTTTGGGAAGAGATAGTAAAAAAGGACAAAGCAACTATTTAAAATTAGTAATACAGGAAATTATCATCAAAGCTGCCGCTTGGCTCTAAGGAAAGGAAAAGAAAATGAAATACAGCGAAAAGGTAATGGACCACTTTACAAATCCTAGGAATGTCGGAGAAATAGAGAATGCAGACGGCGTAGGAGTAGTAGGAAACGCGAAATGCGGAGATATAATGAAAATGTATCTTAAAATAGACGAAAACGACGTTATAACCGATTGCAAGTTTAAAACATTCGGTTGCGGCGCCGCTATTGCAACCTCATCTATGGCTACAGAGCTTGTAAAAGGACATACCGTCTCCGAGGCTCTTAAGCTTACTAACAGCGCAGTCGTTGAAGCACTCGAGGGGCTTCCGCCCGTCAAGGTGCACTGCTCGGTTCTCGCCGAAGAGGCTATCAAAACTGCCGTTGCCGACTACTATAACAAAATCGGCAGAGAAATAGATTTCGAGATAGAAAAGGCTCACGACGAGGAGTAGCTTTTATAAAATTATGCGCACTGACCATCATAACTCGGTGCGTTGCGTAATAACATGCAAAAACACTATGTGTCCCGAGCATCTTAGGCTTGGGACATAATACTTAAAATCATCAAAAACAAAGAAAATGTAATCTTAAATTTACATTTAACTGCAAAATATACGTTTGGAGTGAAAAATGAGAATTCTCCACGGACTTTCAGGCGGCGTAGATAGCGCTTGCGCTGCAAAGAAGCTTATGGATCTCGGACACGAGGTTGAGGGGGCTGTGCTCCTGATGCACGAATATACCGAAATAAAGGCGGCAGAGCTTTCTGCAAGCGAGCTTTCTATTAAGCTTCACGTCATTGACGCAAAAGACGAATTTGATAAGACAGTTAAGGAAAACTTCATATCTGAGTATCTTTCTGCGAGAACGCCTAACCCTTGCATAATCTGCAACGAGCGAATTAAGTTTAAATTTCTCTACGATTACGCTATGGCAAACGGTTTTGACGCTATTTCTACGGGTCACTATGCCAAGTTGACCGTAATCAGTGATGAATATGGCGAAAGATACGCGATTTCTCAGGCAGACGATTTAAAAAAAGACCAATCATATATGCTCTACAGGCTTCCTTCTTTCATTTTGTCGAAGCTTATACTTCCGCTTTGCAATACTACCAAGAGCGAGGTAAGAAAAGCTGCAGCAGACAACGCCCTTTCTGTCGCAGACCGTCCCGACAGCCAGGAAATATGCTTCTTGCCCGACGGAAATTACGCAGAATATATTGAAAGCGCGCGCGGCAAGTCGAAAAAAGGTAATTTTATTGACCCGGACGGCAGGGTGCTCGGTACGCATAACGGCATAATACGCTATACGGTAGGGCAGAGAAAGGGACTTGGTATATCGCTCGGCACGCGCGTTTTCGTAACCGAAATCAACCCGAATAACAATACGGTAACTCTTTCCGATACACCGATTGGAAGCCGTAAAATACGAATTTTCAATGTGGTTTTCTCAGGATTGACGGTAAAGCAGCTTTCAGAGGGAACACGTGTTTTTGTGAAAATAAGGTATTCCGCGCCTCTCACGGAAGCTTTTGCCACCCTCCTCGAAAACGGAGAGATTGAGCTCTTGTTCGATACTCCGCAGAGGGCAGCCCCCGGGCAATCGGCAGTGGCATATATTGACGGGACGGTCGCTTTTGGCGGTATAATCCGATAGAAAAGCTCGGGATTGAAACCGACCCTCTTTTTGCAAAAAATCTACCTATTTTATATTATTATAGCAATCCGGAGACGAAAGGCGTTTGTTTTTCGTCAAAAATCCAATATACCATTCTTTAATAGCAAGTATAAAAACACCCGACAGCTCATTTTTTGGCAAAATAGGGTGTTTTTTGCTTTTTTTCGATGTAGAAAAAAATGTTCATATTTTGGACAAATTGCACAAAAACCAAAAATGCTTTTTAACAGACGAAAGTTGTTTTAAAAAACGAAAATAAGTAAATTAAATTTACCTATTGATTTGAAATAAGCATTTTTGTTTAAAAACCGCCCAAAAAAGTAATTTAAATTTACATTATTTAGAATTTGAAAACGTTTTTGAAATTTTCGAGTAAATAAAAGTTTACACAAAATGTCACGATGCGTTTTTTTTGAGCAAAAATGCCGTTAAAATGAATTTATCTATATTATTTACAGTATTGACATTTTTAGTTGCGTGTGTTATAATTCAAGTGTGTAAATTGTGCGCGGTAGGATGGCCGCGTATTACATGAAAGAGTTTTTTTGGAGGAAATCAGCAAATGAAAAGAACCCTGTTTCAGAAAGTTGTGTGTTTGATTCTTTCTGTTACGTTCATTCTCGCTACCTTTACTGTCGGCGCTTCAGCAAGTCAGTACAAGGGAAGTGAGAGTACTTCTTCTACGCTTGAGGAAATGAAGGCCCTCGTCGGCACCTCTTCGTATGCTGAGTACATTGAGGACTATGCAGAGCTTGTCAATCCCGACGGGCTTGTGTCAAAGTTCATTGACGTAACGAAGTTTATCGAAAACAACGGTGATGCTTACATCACTAAGGACAGTCCTTATTATCAGGAAGCGATGGAAGAAAATGCTTCTCTTTGGGACAGCTTTGGTGACAATAGCGAGAATACCGTTTATCTCACGACCATCAACAATGACAAAAAGGCATCTTCCGCATCCTGGAATTTCACAGTAACCAAAGAGGAGGTTGGCCTTTATTTTCTCAAAATTGAGTATTACAACTGCCAAACGTCCGAGAGCAGCGTCAGCGCTATTCAGAGGAAGCTTCTCTTAGACGGCAAAATTCCGTTTTCGGAGGTCAGCAGTATAACGCTCGATAAACATTGGTCTTATAACAACTATGTCAAGAGTGAGCCCACCGAGGCGCCCGCCGGCGCACAGTCGGACGTGAGATACGAATACGTTCCCGCTGATCTTTCAAAGGGCGACAGAGGTTATTATAAGAAGTATGTTACCGAGGTTTATACCGACCAGACAACCGGCAAGCTTATGCAGGTTGTTACTGTCTACACGATAGATCAGGACATCAACGGAAACTCCATGGCGCCTCTGGCACAGGAGACATCCGAGTGGTCCACCTACATATGCGCTGACAAGGGCGGTTATACCGATGGTAACTTCAAGTTCTACCTTGCAGAGGGTACACACACCATCACTCTCGAGGCGGAGCGCGAGCCCGTAATCATTAAATCAATAGAGTTTGTTCCCGCGGAGGACGACGGCTCTTCAACTACTTCCTATAAAGAATATCTTCAGCAGCATTCCGACAAGAGTCCGGCAAGCGGTAAAATTACCGTTATCGAGGCAGAGTTCCCGGATTCCGTATCCGACTCTTCGGTTGCTCCAAGCAACGATAACACCTCTGCTATTACATATCCCATAGCTCCCAACGCTCAGCTTTACAACGTTATAGGCGAGACCGGATACGACGCTATCGGACAGTGGGCAACCTACAAGTTTACTGTAAGCGAAACCGGTATGTATAATCTCTCGATGCGCTATAAGCAGAACGCGCTTCAGGGTATGTTTATCTGCCGTTCCTTCAAGCTTGCGGGCGGTGAATACGGTCTCAACGGTACTCCCACCTCTCCCTTTGCCGAGGCAGAAAGCGCTCGCTTTGAGTACGATTCCAACTGGCAGTCGTCTATTGTCAGCGGATACGTTACATCTTATGACGAGAGCGGTAATCCTGTAAAGGAAAAGACGAACTATCAGTTCTATTTTGAGAAAGGCGTTGAGTACACGCTTCATATCGAGTGCGCTCTCGGTGACCTCAAGGATCATATTCAGAGAGTTGAGTCTGCTCTTAACAATCTGAACGAGGCATACCTCAAAATAATTCAGTATACCGGTGCGGATGCCGACGCTAACCAGGACTATATGTTCGAAAAGCAGCTTCCCGGCGTACTTGTTACTCTTCTTAAGGAAGCTATAAATCTCACCGAGATTGCAGACGAGCTCGAGGCAGAGTGCGGCACAAACGGTGCTCATATCTCTACTCTTGATACCGTTGCCCGTCTTCTTAACACGATGGGCAAGGATTACGGTAAGGAAATTGCCGCAAACCTTGGCACGTTCAAATCCTACCTCGGTACTCTCGGTACTTGGATCAACAGCTCCAAAAAGGGTACTATGATGGTAGACAATATTTGCATCGTTCCTGTAAATACTACCGAAAATATCCCTTACGCATCGGCTAATTTCTTCCAGTCTATTTGGTTCGAAATATGCTCTTTCATATATTCGTTCTTTACCGATTACAACCAGATGGGTGTAACCTCGCTTCCCGAGGAGGGCGTTCATAGCATCGATGTATGGCTTGCGTCAGGCCGTGACCAGTCGCAAATATGGCGTTCAATGCTCGACGCAAAGGGCGGCTTTACCGACAAATACGGCACAGCGGTTTCTCTGAAGCTCGTAACCGGCGGTACACTTCTTCCTTCTATCCTTTCGGGTAAGGGTCCCGACGTTTATCTCGGATTTGGCGCGGCTGAGGTTATCAACTACGCTATCCGTGAGGCGATCATCGGTGTCAGCGGAAACGATCCTCATCTTTCTGACGAGCAGAACTCGATATTCTCTAATTATATATATAAGGATGCCAGTGGCAACCTTCATAAATACGCAGAGGCTCTTACCGATGCAGAAGCTTCGGCACAGGGACTCAAGCTCGTTTCTAACAAATTCGAGGACGCAATCGACGGTGAGTTCTCCCCCGCGGCGATGAAAACGCTCACCATCTACTCTCCGCTCAACGATGGTAAGGAGAATCCCGACGTAACCTACGGTATCCCGATGACGATGGGCTTCCCGATGATGTTCTACCGTATGGACATTCTCGCAGAGCTCAATCAGGAGGTTCCCGAAACATGGGATCAACTTCTTGAAATTCTTCCGGTTCTTCAGGCAAACAATATGGATATAGGTGTAACCTACATCGCGGCGCTCGACTTTATGATGTATCAGATGGGCGGCAGCATGTGGAAGTATACCAACCAGGATAAGTACGATTCCAAGTGGGCAGGCGCAAAGATTGACCTTGACTCGGATATAGCTCTTGAAGCGTTCGATTTCGTATGCCGTCTTTACACCGACTACTCGTTCCCCGTATCCTTCGATATTGCGAACCGTTTCAGAACGGGTGAGATGCCTATCACCGTAGGCGACTACTCAACGGTTTATAATACTCTTGTTATTTATGCTACCGATATTTCGGGACTATGGGAGTTCTCGTCTATCCCCGGCTCGTTTGATAAGGAGACCGGCAGATACAATTACGACTCTCTCGCAACCGTATCGGCAACCATTATTCTTAAGAGCTGTCTTGACGGCGGCGACGCGGATCTTCTTCCTTCCTGGCAGTTTACTCAGTGGCAGACCAGTGCTGAGGTTCAGGCTAACTACGGTAACAGAATAGTAGCCCTTATCGGACCTGCAGCTAAGTATGAAACCGCAAACATCAACGCTATCGAGGACCTCTCCTGGACCGCAAACGAAAAGGCTGCGATCAGAAATCAGATGGACCACCTTGATGCTATCGTAAACTATCCCGGCTCGTACATCTATGCGAGATACATGAAGTTCGCATTCCTTGATGTTTACAACGAGGGAGATAAGCCTCATGACGCTATGATGGAATATATCGATGCTATTAACTCTGAAATATCACGTAAACGTGAGGAGTTCGGTCTTCCTTCTCTCGAAAAGGAAGAGTCCGCTCCGACAAAAAACTGATAAGTAAGACTGGTAAAGGAGAAAATGATGTCACAGGAAAATGTTAAAACCGTCGACAAAGCGCGCCCTGTAAAAAGGGACGAAATGTCGAAGTGGCAGTGGACCTGGAAAGAAATCAAAAGAAACAAAACAGCCTACTTTATGGTAGCTCCGTTCTGTCTTCTTTTCATAGTATTCACAGTCCTGCCCGTATTTCTTTCAATTATACTTAGTCTTACGGACTTCAACATGCTTCAGTTTCCCCCGCATTTCAAGGGAATAGAGAACTATACGCGACTGTTCCTTGAGGACGAGATATTTATGCTCTGTATTCAGAACACGCTTATCTTCGCAGCTGTAACAGGCCCCGTTTCATATATCATGTCGCTTCTCGTTGCATGGTTCGTAAACGAGCTTCCTCCCAAGGTGCGTGCGGTCGTTACACTCGTATTCTACGCTCCCTCTATTTCGGGTCAGGTTTACCTGATTTGGAAAACTCTCTTCTCGTCCGACTCTTACGGATGGGCAAACGCAACGCTGATGAAGCTCGGCTTCATAACAGACCCGATACTTTGGTTCGAGGATGCAAACTACGTTATGCCTCTGTGTATCGTAGTTGCGCTCTGGACCTCTCTCGGTACAGCGTTCCTCTCGTTCATCGCGGGCTTCCAGACTATCGACCGCTCGATGTACGAGGCAGC
>JAEIGA010007891.1_pt1 | contig 16153 bp, 15 predicted proteins | sample 9270691 | NCBI WGS metagenome assembly JAEIGA01 (sample SAMN17057246, study PRJNA624740) | gut metagenome | biome: biome; isolation source: fecal sample | host: Bos grunniens | place: China: Xizang | collected 2019
ACAAGAACGTCATTCAATGTATTGTTGAGAACGTGACCCATATGCAGAATACCGGTCACATTTGGTGGCGGAATCACCACTGTATAAGGCTCTCTCTCATCTGGTTCTGAGTGAAAAAACTTGTTTTCAAGCCAATAGGCGTACCATTTATCCTCCGTCAAGGCAGGATCATACTTTGCTGGAAGTTCCATATCTGTATATCTTATATTTTATAAATCAAAATGTACGATATTATACGTACACACTACGCACAATATCGTACAAATATACACATTTCCGGCGAGAATGCCTATTTTATTTACATAATCGGGAACCAGATAAAAACCGCACAATCCCAAAGTGCATGAGATATGATGATGGCACCTAATCTCTCAGGGAAAAACCTATATGCAAGGCCCCAGACGATGCCTGCAACCATAGCTGCCATGATAAGCATGAAATTGAACTTGGAAATATGCACAAGGCTGTATACTAAAGTGGTCACAATGAATCCTACAGCAGGAGTCCAGCGGGCAGAGAAACGGTTCTGTATGCATCCTCTCCAGAAAATCTCTTCTGCAGGTCCGATGATGAACAGCATCAAGAGACTGAGCACAAGAGGATTCTCCCCTTCTTTCATACCATATATTGAATCTACCTGAGGACGGGCAAAGTCAAAAAGCATCGTAGAGAAAAACTCTCCAAGCCAGAATATCCCCCAAAGGGCCGCTGCAAGAAGCACTCCCCAGAAAATATCCTTGACACCGAAAGAAACTTCTTTCCACCATCCGGGACGCGCCCAGCAGGTAAACAGAGTCAATGACGCAGCCGAACATGTCATCATTATCCAGAAGTTCACATGTGGAGCCGTCCATGGAGAGAACATTATAGTCCACAATATAGTTGCCAGGACAACTCCTGCAACCAACTTCTTCATTGACACGTATTCAGCCATCCTACAACCAAAGTTTTGAAACCACAAATGCGACAGAAAGCAGCAATGAGAAGACCATCTGAAGCTTTGCTGTCCTCTGGTCGAGATCAAGGATGAGATCTGCTCCCTCCTTACATGACTTCATCATTGTCCTGCTGCATCCCAAAGCTATTGGGAAAGCAACGAGAGCTGCCAATGCGGCCCAAGGCATGACCTTCGTCACCGCACATACCGCTACCCATATGAATGGGAAAAGCACTTCAAATGAATACATCACAGCAGATGCCTTGTGACCAATCCCCATGGCAAGAGTTCTGATGTCAGCTCTCTTGTCGGGAACCATGTCTCTTGTATTATTTGAATGAAGGATTCCGTCTGTGATGAGACCTACAGGAAGAGCTATCAGAAGCACATTCCAGTCAATTGCGCCTGTAGTCGCGAACGTGGTTCCGATGGTAGGAAGGAAGGCAAAAGTCAAAAGGATATCCACATCTCCAAGTGCATTGTACTTGAGGGTTGGATAAAGAAGAGTAAGAGCTGCTCCGGCCAGTCCGATCCACAGCAGAGGCAACCCTGTAAGAAGCACAAGACCTATTCCTCCCGCCAAAGCCACTACAAACGTACCGACAGCAAGGTTCCTGATTTCGTGAGGCTGGAACATACCGGAAGTCATGGTTGTTGCACCTGTGGTGTCCTCTCTGTCTACATGTTTCTTGAAGTCATGATAATCACTCCATACATTACCTGCGATGTGAAAGAGTATCATATTGACAAGAACCCATACACCATAGAGCCAGTTGACGTCTGCACCAGTCCAGAACAGATAAGCCAGAGTGACAATAATCGGCATTGCAGATGCCGGAAAAGACCAGGGTCTCACAGCAAAGAGCCACTGTCCAAACGAATGTTTTCCCATATAATTTCAGTCATTCAATTTTAAGGTCGCAAAGTTAACATTTTTATGTAACTTTGTATGACAAGTCAATACATGAATAACTTTTAATATACATTATACTATGGCAAACGAAAAAGAATTCAGCATCGAGCTGAAACAGGATGTAGCAAAAGGAACATACTCAAACCTTGCGATCATAACACACTCACGAAGCGAATTTATCATCGATTTCGCGACAATGCTTCCGGGACTTCCAAAACCTGAGGTAAGCAACCGTATAATCATGACACCTGAGCATGCAAAGAGACTTTATCTTGCTCTTCAGGACAACATTACAAAATATGAAAATCAGCACGGTCAGATAACCCTAGGCGGTGAAAACAAGCCTCAGTTCCCTATGGGTGGCTTCGGTGGTGGAGCTAAATCATAACTGACTATGGAAGATAAACTTCAGAAAATCAAGGCATTCGTCTTCGATGTCGACGGAGTTCTCACAGACGGAGGCATACTCGCCACTGCAGAAGGAGACCTCTACAGGGTTTTTGATTCAAAAGACTCTTTTGCTCTCAGAATGGCTTACATGAAGGGCTACCATGTGGGAGTCATCACAGGTGGAGTGTCCGAGAGCATAAGACTCCGATTCCGCACATGCGGTGTGCCCGCTGAAAACATCTACCTCGGCTCACGAGCAAAGATAGAGGACTTGGAGGACTTCTGCAGCAGATATGACCTGAAAGCGGATGAAATCATGTACTTTGGAGACGACCTTCCAGACATTCCGGTGCTGGTGGCATGCGGATGCGGAGTCTGCCCAAGCGATGCAGTGGAGGAAGTGAAGGCAGTTGCTGACCATAGCACGACACGCCCGGGAGGCAAAGGCTGTGCTAGGGAAATGATAGAAGCAGTATTAAAAATGCACGGCAAGTGGGAACTTGACGTGCAGGATTACAAGAAAAAATTTTAGACTTCAATCGGCCAGGGCACTAAGCCTTGGCTGATTCTTTTCTTCCCGTGAAGTCATCCATAGCATGGTAAATCCCAAAGACCTTTCCAAAGAAAAAGTCGAATATCCTTGTCGGCAACAAGAACTGCCAGAAGCGGATGAAATGGAATCCGAACGGGATTCCCTTGAACATCTTGTTCTTCTCTATCGCACGGATTACTTTCTTTGCCACATATTCCGGTTTAAGAATAGGGAATATGCTTGATTTTACACCTTCGAACATTCCCGTGTTTATGTAGTAAGGAGCAATTGTGGTCATCCTCACCTTGCTCTTCTTTTCCTGCAGCTCGATTCTCACAGAGTCAGACCAGCCGATCACTCCCCATTTGCTGGCTGCATATACAGACATTTTAGGATTTGAAAGCATTCCGCCTGCAGAAGCAATTGTACAAAGATGGCCGCAGTTTCTACGGAGCATGTCAGGAAGGACTGCTCTTGCGACAAACATCGGAGCAACTGTATTGATGTTTATTGTACGGACGATTTCCTCTGGTGTCTGCTGATCAAATGTCTTGTTGCTGGTGATGACACCTGCACAGTTAATAAGGATGTCGATGTCGCCGCACTCCTGGACAGTCTTCTCATACATCTTTGTCACAACATCATTGTCAGCAACATTCACGACAAAACCCCTGACATTTCCGTAAGATGCCAGCTCCCTGCATGCTGCCTCAATACCTGCTTCATTGATATCCCATATAATAAAACATGCAGCACCTTTCTCGAGGGCCATGCGCCCCATTATCTTTCCGATTCCGGATGCTCCTCCGGTAATCAATACATTAGCCTTTTCAAATTTCATATTTCTAACCATTTCTTAAAACGGCCGCAAAGATAAATCAATAAAAATGCCGGTCGAACTCATCGACCGGCAATGCCGCAAAAACGGGTTTTACGCCGTTAATGTCTGAATTTTGTGGTAAAATTCTATTTGTGTGGTAAAATTTTCATGAAGCTGGCCTCTAAATCCTATCTCCAAAAATCATTGAACCGATGCGCACCATCGTTGATCCATAACCTACTGCAAGATGATAATCATCTGACATGCCGATTGAAAGCTCAGTGAAGCTGTCAGCTATGAATGGAAAACGTTCACGGCAGTGATCAAATATCTGTCGAAGATGAGCAAAATCGCTGCTGATCAACGACTGATCATCCGTAAACGTGGCCATTCCCATTATACCGCAAAAACGGACATTCGGATACCTGCCCTGTTGGGCTGACTGGAGCACAGAATAGATATCATCCTCACTGAAGCCTTGCTTTGTCTCTTCCTGAGCTACATGAGGCTCAAGAAGCACATTCACATCACGACAGTTTGCGGCGGCCCAGTTCTGAATAGCATCAAGAAGATGTATAGAATCTACGGACTGCACAAGGAAAACATATGGAAGGACTATCTTCAGTTTATTAGTCTGAAGGTGTCCTATAAAATGCCACTGGATATCAGACATATCGGAACGCCTGGCCTCCAATTCCCTTACCTTAGCCTTCAATTCCTGAGGACGGCTCTCAGCAAAGATACGCTGTCCAGCTGCATAAGCCTGCTCAATAGCTTCAAAAGGGTGAAATTTAGAAACTGCCACCAACTTTACAGTTGCTGGCAGTTCTGAATGTAACTTATTGATTATCTTGGAAATCATAGTTAATTATTTGCGCTTGTTCTTCTGCATCTGCTCCTGCATCTTCTGAGCCTCCTCAAGACGCATCTGCCACTTCGACTTCTGTCTTGGCTTTGCAGCTGCTGCAGCCATTGCTGCCTTCACCTTCTCCTCTGTGACGACATACTTACGGATGTACCATGTCACACCCATAGTGATGATGTTTGAAAGGAGATAATAGTAGCTGAGCGCACTCGAAAGGTTGTTACAGATGAAGAACATCATGATAGGCATCAGGTACAGACTCATGAATTTCATTCCTGGCATACCACCATCAGCCATCTGTGCTGAACTCATCTTTGTATAAAGGAACATAGATGCTGCCATAAGGAAGGCAAAAGGCGAGATGTGGTCTCCAAGAAGAGGTATTCCGAAGCCAAAGTCAATGATCGAGTCATATGAACTCAAGTCAGTTGCCCAAAGGAAACTCTGCTGGCGAAGCTCGATTGATGCAGGGAAGAATCGGAACATCGCAAAGAGGATAGGCATCTGAAGGAGCATTGGAAGACATCCTCCCATTGGACTTACCCCTGCCTTCTGATAAAGATTCATCATCGCCTGCTGCTTCTTCATTGCATCCTCCTGCTTAGGATACTTCTCGTTCAGCTTGTCGATTTCAGGCTTAAGGACCTGCATCTTTGCTGTTGACTTGTATGACTTGATGGTAAGTGGCAGCAATATGAATTTGATGAGCAAGGTCAGAAGAAGGATTACGATTCCGTAATTGCTTATGAAGTTACCAAGGAAATCGAATACAGGGATGATCACCCATCTGTTGAACCATGATACCATCCATCCTCCGAGAGGTATGATTGACTCATAATGACGATCATAGCTCTTCAAAGTCTTGTAGTCATTCGGTCCGAAATAAAAATCTGTCGGAATCACAACATTTTCCGCACCGATCTGGAATGACGAGTTCAGCTTTGCCTTGCAGACCATGAGATGACCAAGCTGCGCATACTCCTGATCTGAGTAATAGTTTACTGTGAAATCAGCTGAGGTGAACTCTTTCTCAGGAGTCATGATCGCAGAGAAGAACTGCTGTTGGAAAGCGAACCACTGTACCCTCGAAGACACGAGTTCGTGTTCGTCCATTCCGGTTGCAATCTCTTCCACCTCGTCTTCTCCTGAGAAATAGTAGTCCAGCTTGGAATACTGCTTCTCATTTTTATATCCTTTCTCCAAACGAGGAATGATGAGTTTCCAATCTGTCTTGTATGAATCAGTTATATTGTCCACCAGCTTGTTCATACCTACGAACGACATCTCATTCTTAAGCATGTAGCTGCCCTCCTCAATCCAATATTTCTGCTGGATATATCCTCCATCATAAGGAAGCTTCATCACAACAAGAGAATCATTAGACTGCTCAGCATCAAGTTCAAAGCAGAACTCTCTTGTATTCAAGATATCCTTGGTGCCGCTTACATGACCTGCAAGTTCGATTGACACATTATAGTCATTTGCACCAGGTCTTACAAAATAGAGGTCCTTTGGCTGGTCAGGATCTTCGGGATTGTATGCAGTGTATTTCTTAAGTCTTACAGAATATGGCTGAGCACCCTTTGTAGTAAGCACCATCTCCATGACATCGTTGGAAAGTGTGTCATACTGAGGGACAAGCTCTGGATTTATGCTTGGATCATTATAAGCTGCATTCAGCTGTGCATCATTATAAGGCAGAGACTGCTCCTTTACAGTCACCTCGACTGCTTCTGATTGAGCCAGTACTACATCTGCTGAAATTTCCGCATTCTGCTCTTTCGCAAGAGTATCCTGCATAGCGGCAAAAGCCGCCTCCTCCATAATCTTTTTCTGCTGCTCTACCTTAGTCTTCTGCTGCTGCTCTAGCTGTTCAGTCACCTGTGTTGACTGATACCATGAGAAGCCGAACATTATGACTCCGATGAGAACAAATCCAATAATTGTATTCTTGTTCATTATCTGATGTTTTCGAAATTTTAGAGTTGTTTATATTTCGTATCCTTTGTTATTCCTGTGATTCTGCCTCAGTGATATTTCTGATCTGCTCAGCAAGTTTGGCAAGCTCAGCCTTAGCCTGAGCGATGCGCTCCTGCATCTGCTTCACGAGAGGCTCAGAACTCTTTGACATCGAGAAGAAACCGATGTTGTTCTCATATGTCACGATGTCCTGCTCAAGAGTATTATACTTCTGGATAAGGATTTCCTTCTCGGAAAGCTGTCTTCCGCCACGTGTGCGACGCTGAGAACGGCCTGAAGGGAATCTTGAAACAGCATCCTTATAGGCCTTTGCCACATTATCCTTCTCCTTGAACGGAACAAATCCAATCTCCTGCCATCTCTTCTGGAAATCCTGGAGCGCCTGGAAATCCGAATCGTCTCCCTTCAGTTCATATGCATTCATCTCCTCGATGAGTCTGTTCTTGGCCTTGAGGTTTCCATAGTAGTCATTCTCCGGCTTAGCCTGCTTGTCTCTTTCAGCAAAGAACTCATCACATGCAGCACGGAATCTCTTCCAGAGCTGGTCTGATTTCTTGCGAGGCACAGCACCGATTTCCTTCCACTGCTTCTGCAGAGAGATGAACTGATCTGTTGCCTTCTTCCACTCAGTGCTCTTCTTCAGTTCCTCAGCAGCTTCGCAGAGAGCTATCTTCTTGTCAAGGTTTGTATTGATGCTGTCCTTATAATCATTGTAGAAGTCGCGCTTACGTGCATAGAACTGATCGCATGCTGCACGGAAACGGTCATAGATCTTCTGATTTTCCTTCTTGGATGCAAAACCGATAGTCTTCCACTCCTTCTGGATGTCTTCGATCTCCTTAGAGAATTCGTTCCACTGATTTGAGCCGTTGACCTCACGCGCAGCAATCTCTTCTACCTTCTCGCAAAGAGCTGTCTTCTTTGCAAGATTTTCAGCCTGCTGCTCCTTGAGTCCCTCAAAATGGGCCTGATATTTCTTATTTATGACAGCTGTAGCGACCTTGAAACGCTCCCACACAGACTCTCTGAACTCCTTTGCAACTGGACCATACTCCTTCCACTGCTCATGCAGTTTCTGCAGTTCACGGAATGCCTCAAGCACATTCTCGCTCTCAGCAAGTCCCTCAGCTGCCTGACAGAACTCCTCCTTTGCCTCAAGATTCTTCTTGAAATCAAGGTCACGAAGCTCGCGGTTGATCTTGACCATATCGTAAAACTGCTCAACATAGAGCTGATATGTCTCATTGATGTTTCTATAATTCTGAGCAGGAACGGCTCCAATCGATTTCCAACGGTTCTGGATCTCACGGAACTCAGGGAATGTCGCATTCACATCCTCCTGTTTTTCAAGAAGCGCCTTCAGGTCTGTAATAACAGCTTCCTTCAATGTGAGATTGTTCTCACGCTCCTTATCGAGCTGCCTGTTATATTCAGCACGCTCTTTTCTATATTTGTTATAAAGGTCCTTGAAGCCGGCCTCAAGAGCAGTAAACGGATTCTCGGCTGCTGCACCTTCGTCGGCAACGGCAACATCTTCACCTTCTGCCTGCTCAACAGCAAGTCCCGCATCTGCTTTCTCTTTCAGCAGCCTCTTGTAGAAGGCAGCCTTGATCGCCTCTGCCTCTTTGGACATCTTCATTCTTTCTTCATTCTGCACAAGCTCCTCAAAAAGCGTGATAAGCTCTGCAAGTGTCTTTTCTGAATAATTTACAGCTGTTTCTGCTACTTCAGCAGCCTCAGCCACTGCTACATCTGGCGTGATTTCAACACCAGGAATCATCTCTTCACTCATAATTACGGAGTTATAGGTTTATAATTTTTTACAAACTGCAAATATACCATATTTTTTAGTAAAACTCGTATCAAAATACTATTTTTGCAGTCACAAAGAACATTAATCATGCGCATTGATATACTAACAGTTGTTCCAGAACTGCTGGACAGTCCTTTAAGCCACTCGATCGTAGGCCGTGCCATCAAGAAAGGCTTGGTGGAAATCCATATACACAATCTCCGCAAATACGGGAAAGGTCCTCGCCAGCAGGTAGATGACTACAGCTATGGAGGTGATGCAGGCATGGTGCTCATGCTGGAGCCTGTATTCAACATGATTCAGGAACTTAAAAGCGAAAGAGACTATGACGAGGTCATCTACATGTCTCCTGACGGAGAAATCTTGAATCAGAACATCGCAAACGAGCTTTCTCTGAAAGGGAACATCATCATATTATGCGGTCACTACAAAGGAATCGACCATAGGATCCGCGAGCACCTGATAACACGAGAAATCTCATGCGGAGACTACGTCCTCAGCGGCGGCGAGCTCCCTGCCGCAATACTTGCAGACTCCATAATCCGGCTGATTCCCGGAGCACTCAGCGACGAGACCTCTGCATTAAGTGACAGTTTCCAGGACGGACTTGTGTCTCCTCCTGTTTACACCAGACCCGCGGAATTCAACGGCTGGAAGGTTCCGGAAGTGCTGCTGAGCGGAAATCCAAAGCTGATCCGTGCATGGCAGGACGAGCAGGCAATAGAGAGAACCAGACTCCTGCGTCCCGGCTTGCTTGAAGATTAATTCTTAAAGATTTTTAATAACATGTGTCTTATTATTTAAGTTCAATATAAAACACGGACTCTGGAAATAAAAAATAAAATCATTTAGTGCCTTTTTGATAAAATAGCAGTGCTTTTGTTGGTAAATCATAAAAATTTACATACATTTGCATTCGACATATAAAAAATGTCAATCAGACGTTTCTAACCACTAATAATTAATCATCCCAAAAGGGAATACACTACACTACTAACTAACCAAAAAAGCTCGCAGTGATGCGAGCTTTTTTATCATTGCCTGTTTTTAATGGTCGCTCAAATTTTTCTAAAAAACTTCTATATTTGCACGCTAAATCAAAAAGATTATGGAAGAAAACATTCAGTACTACGATACCTATGAAGAGAACCTGCTGAGAGAGGTTCTGAGAATGTGCACGAGCCTTGGCATGCTTGACGGTGAGCTCCTTGCATCAGAGGATATTGATACAAAATGGAAAGAATGGGCGCCTGAGTACATTGCTGAAGCACTGCCTGAAGTAAACACTTATCCTGATTTTGCCATTGCATGTGCCGGATATGCAGGAATGGCTGTGGCACATTGGTGGGACTCAGACTGGGGACGCAACCACGGCGCAGCATATGAGTCACTCCACGGCCCGCGCGGATTCGACGACATGGATGAGCACATCGTGCAGAACATCCTGGGGCTTTCATTAGACTCAGTCGAAGCAAAGCAGATCATGAACATCCTTTTGTGCTGTGCTCAGAAAGCCACGACTTTCATTCAGCACGAACACATCGAGCACCAGACTGTCAAGGCATTCCACATCTTCGCCCGCACAGTGCGCGTGATGTACAAGATAGGCTCAGCTCTTGAGCTCAAGCGCCTCGGCTACAAATTCCACAAAGTGGACCTCAGCAAAGCCGGCCGCCACCTTTCGTAGAATAATCATCAGTGATACATAACAAACTGTGTCACAGCTATTTACTATAATCTCCGTGCTCCCCAAAGGGAGCACGGAGATTATAGTATCATATTGAATATCAGTAATTTAAATGATACATTATTCGACAGGTATCAGCTTGATTTCATATAGTTTCGGCCAATTCTTACCTGTCAGATAGATCTTTTCATCCTGAGGATTGTATGCTATGCCGTTCAGCACATCGGTATCATCCTTATATAGTTCTGAAGGCAGAAGACCTCTGCAATCTACGACTCCTTCAACATAGCCTGTTGCAGGATCGATGATTGCTATCTCGTCCGACGTATATATATTAGCCCATATCTTACCATTTATGTACTCCAGCTCGTTCAGCCATTGTACAGGGCGTGAACCGATCTTCACCTGCAACCGCTTCTTCATGTTCATTGCCTCGTCCATAAAATAAAGGAACGATGTGCCGTCAGAGGCGATCAATGATTTTCCGTCAGTAGTCAATCCCCAACCCTCACGTGGATAGCTTTTGGCTGATTTAAACTTAAGGGTACGGGCGTCATAAATAAATGCGATCTTTTCCATCCAGGTGAGCACATAGAGGTTATCCCCCATGACCACCGACCCTTCAACAAAATATTTCTTGTCAAAATTCTGTCTCTCGGCAGCCTGTCCTGTCTTCAGATCCACCTTGCGCAACGAAGATGTGCCATACTGACCTGTAGATTCATACATCACCCCTTCGTGAAAGAACAGACCTTGGGTGTATGATGTCACGTCATGAGGGTATTCAGCAACCACTTCAAGCTTATAAGACTTGGCTTTCGGCGGTTTTGCGGCAGGTGCTTCTGCCGGAGCGGAAGAAGAATCCGTATTCCTTGCATTAGAACCAGAACATGAAAACAGCACAAGAGTGCTCAGAATGAATGGTAAAATATTTCTCACAATACTAATTTTCCTTATCTACATGAATATATCTTACAAAGTTAGTAAAAAATAATGTACCTTTGCAAAGATATACATATAAGGACGAATGAATACGTATTATACAATTATGCTCTGCATGGCGGTGATGGCAATCATCGTCTTCATTGCATTATTCTTCTTCAAGGCCGGTTACGGATATCTTTCGGCATCAAACTGGGGTCCTAAGATCAGCAATAAGGCAGCATGGGTGCTGATGGAAGCCCCGTCATTCGGCTTCATGCTGTATTACACTCTCCGTTTCGCATGCGCCGGAGGAGCAGTCAATGGAAATTCAGATCTTGTACTATATATACTCGGCGGATTCTTCATGCTGCACTACTTCCAAAGGTCATTCATCTTTCCTCTACTGATGAGAGGAAAGAGCAAGATGCCTATAGCAGTCATGCTCATGGGAATGACATTCAATACGTTCAATGCATATATCATCGGAGAATGGCTGTATAGTCCTGAACTGAACGGTGGCATGTACACGATCGACTGGCTCTGTAGTCCGCAGTTCATCATCGGAACACTCATCTTCATCGCGGGCATGGCGATAAATCTACACTCAGACCACGTGATCCGCAACCTGCGCAAGCCAGGAGACACCAGACATTACATTCCTCGCAAAGGATTCTACAGATACGTCACATCAGCAAACTATTTCGGTGAATTTACAGAGTGGATCGGTTATGCCATCCTCACATGGTCTCCTGCAGGAGCTTTGTTCGCCATCTGGACTTTCGCCAATCTTGGTCCACGCGCCAGGTCGCTGACTCAGAAGTATGAAGCAGAATTCGGAGAAGAATACAAGAAACTGAACAAGAAGCATATAATTCCATTTATTTGGTAACAAATTGATCATGAGCGAATTATTCACACCATATAAAATCGGACCACTTGAATTGAAAAACCGCACCATCAGGTCGGCTGCTTTCGAGGCAATGTGTCCGGGACAGAGGCCTTCAAAGGAACTCTTCGATTATCATACTGCAGTTGCACGCGGAGGTATCGGAATGACAACTGTAGCATACGCAGCAGTCTGCAAAAGCGGTCTTTCCTTTGAAAACCAGCTATGGATGAGGGAAGAGATCGTTCCTGAGCTCAAGCAGCTGACTGATGCCATTCATGCAGAAGGCGCAAAAGTCAGCATTCAGCTCGGCCACTGTGGAAACATGTCTCATAGAAGCATCTGCGGATGCATGCCATACGGAGCCAGCCGAGGTTTCAACCTCTACTCCCCTACATTCGTTCAGAAAATGAACATGAAGCAGATCAATGAGGTGGCTGACGCATATGGAAAGGCTGTAGAACTGGCGATTGAGGCAGGATTTGATGCTATCGAGATCCATGCAGGACACGGTTACCTGATCTCGCAGTTTCTTTCACCATATACAAACAAGCGTCGCGACGAATTCGGAGGAAGCCTTGAGAACCGCATGAGATTCATGAAAATGTGCGTCAGCAAGGCAGTGGAAGCAGGAAAAGGAAAGGTTGCGCTCTTTGCAAAGCTCAACACACGTGACGGATTCAAGGGTGGTCAGGAAGTGGACGAGCTCATAGAAGTGGCGAAAGAGCTTCGTAACCTGGGGATCGAAGCGATCGTGCTCTCTGGAGGTTTCGTGAGCCGTCATCCACAGTATGTGATGCGCGGTCAGTTCCCTGTAAAGCCGATCGTACACTACTTCCCATGGAGCAAATGGTGGCTCAAGCTCGGAGTAGGACTTGCAGGCAAGCTTGTAGCCCCTACAGTGCCGTTCAAGCCACTTTTCTTCATGGAAGATGCATTGAAGTTCCGCGCCGCCATGCCTGATTTTCCATTTGTATACGTAGGAGGAGTCATCTCACGAGAAACAGCCGACGAAGCGCTCAGCAAGGGATTCCCTATGATCCAGATGGGACGCGCAGTGCTTGAGGATACAGATTTTGTAAACAAGATGAAGGCCGATGAGAAACACTGCAGCGGATGCGAACACAGCAACTTCTGCATCGGACGCATGTACTCAAAGTCGATGCAGTGTCACAAACGTTGCGAAGACATAACGCCAGGCCTTGAGAAGGCTGTTGCAAAGATAAACGCACAGAATGACAAGATGGAGCGCAAGCTCGGATATAAATAGTTCATTGACAATACAATATAGGTAGAATGACTTGTCGCGCCTTCGGGTGAGGAAAGTCCGGACTGGGCAGAGCATCCTGCTGTGGAAAGCACAGATGGGAGTAATCTTATGAATGCCGTAACAGAAAACAAACCGCCTGAAAGGGTAAGGATGAAACCGCGAGGTAAGAGCTCACGACGTCATATGGCGACATATGGCGGTGACGGCACCAGGACCAGCAAGACCATGTATACCGGAATGTCCGCAAGGACAAAAGGGCTGCTCGTTCTTTTCCGGGGGGTAGGTTGCGTAGATAAATGACAAGATAAAACAGAAACCGGCTTACTGTTCTGCCTATACTGATAAGAGGTTGACCCGCAAAGGCCAACCTCTTTTATTTTACTGGAATCTCAGCTTGGGACGTGAGTTCTGAAATATATACACCATGCAACAGCAAAGCAATCCGATCACAGATCCTAAAAGTATGTCTTCAAGGAAATGTTGTGACAGGTAGATCCTTGAATATGCTGTCATCCAGGCAAGAATCATCCATAACGGCGTCCATCTGCGTGGAGTCATGAGTGCAAGACAGGTAAACAAAGCAAAAGCTGCTGAAGTATGCCCTGAAGGAAATGAATTCATTCCTCTTCTCAATGTCACATCAGCTACAGTCTCAGGTAGTTGCGCACCCATCTGCTCAAAGAAAACTGCAGGACGCGGATGTGCGAAAGCAAATTTCAATATCTGTGTAACAAGACATGTAAGTCCTTGTCCCAGAAGTATGAACAATCCTTTTCGCCAGCTGAAGAAAAGCAGTACGACACCCAGATAGGAAGCGAATCCTTCACCGAGCTTTGTCACATACTTGAAAAACGTATCCAAGGCCGGAGCATGATATCCGTTCAGCATCATATGAGTCTGTATCTTAGGATAGATACATTCAAATACGAACAGGCACAACCACACCAGGAAGAAGCTGATGAGCATCCACCTGTTTGATCTCCAGAATTCCCTGATTTTTTGTTTCATATATTACGGATTAAATAGCCTCAAGAACCATCTTTTCCATGATCTTGAAGCAAGTCAATGTAGGATGCACTCCGTCCGGAGCATACTCCTCAGGAAGACCGTCATTCTCATTCCTGAGGACAGAATGATAGTCGATGTATTTTATATTCTCAGCTTCCGCATATGCCTTCAGCAACTTATTCAGTGCAATGATATCCTGCGCAGGTGCCATTCCAGGACGCCATCCGTATCTGTCTGCAGGAAGTACGGAACATATCACCGGAATGATGCCGTGAATCTTTGCAAGCTCACACATTGACATGATATTGCCTACAATATTCTCATGAGAAATGTCTCCATTGTTCTTTGCGATGTCATTTGTACCTGCAAGAATGAAGACATATTCAGGTGAATGATCAATCACATCTCTTCTGAATCTCACCAGCATATGAGATGTGGTCTGGCCGGAAATGCCGCGTCCGAGAAAGTTATTTTCTGTAAAGAAGTCAGGATCGGTATTAGCCCATCCCTCAGTGATAGAATCACCCATGAACACAGCCACCGGCTTCTTAGCCACCTGTGCATTGGCTTCTTCATATTTAAAGAACCTAGCCCAATCCTGAGCTGAAACCGCTGCTGCACCAAGGCAGAGAGCGATCATTGTAAGCATTAACTTCTTCATATAAACTTATTAAAATATTTTCATTAAAGACTGCTGCCTCCGATAAAGCTGCGGATCATGGAAGTTGCAGGAACCTCCTTATCAGAAACAGGAGCAAAATAGCTGAGGAATTTCATAAGTCTGTGAACTTCAGAATATTCCGGACAGTTCTTAGGGACAGTCATAAGAATTCTCTCCGCATGCGCCCGAATCACAGGAAATTCCACTATGTATGTGGAATTGAAAAGAACATCTGCGCATTCCTGATAAGGATAGATCCACTTGACCTCACTGCGTCGCACATTTGGCCAGTTCATGATCGAATCACGCGCTGAGAAAGCTCCTTTGTTGAAATCGCGGACAATACGACGTATGAGACGGTTGTCACTTGTAGGAATGCAGTTGTGGTCGTCAAGTGATATACTTGTGATGGTGTTGATGAAAATTCTGTATTTCGAAGCCTCAGGCACCATGTCGGTCAGACGCGGATTGAGTGCATGGATTCCCTCGATAAGGAGCACCATTCCAGGTTCGAGCTTAAGTTTCTTGCCGTTGAACTCCCTGAGTCCGGTCACAAAATTAAACTCAGGCACCTCTACAGTCTCGCCGTTGAGAAGCTTCAGCACGTCACTCTGCAGGTATGCATGGTCGACGGTGTCAAAATTGTCAAAGTCAAAGGATCCATCCGGAAGTCTCGGAGTATCAAGGCGATTAACAAAATAGTCATCAGTAGAGAATGATATCGGATGTAGTCCGCAAGCCTTGAGCTGGATGCTCAGACGCTTGCAGAATGTTGATTTTCCGCTGCTGGAAGGTCCTGTAATCAGTACAATCTTTACAGGATCCTCAAGAGCCACCCGACGCTCGATCTCCTCCGCAATCTGTACGATTTTCTTCTCCTGAAGAGCCTCTGCTATCTTGATCAGATCCCCTGCCTCACCGTTCTGACAAGCCATGTTGACATCACCGACATTGTCCAGTTTCATGATCTTGTTCCACCTGAGATTTTCGCTGAAGACTTCAAATGTCTTCGGCTGCTCGGTGAAAGGAGCAAGCTGCTGTGGATTGTGTCTGTCAGGAACACGCAGAAGAAGTCCATCACGGTAAATGGAAAGTCCCCAGAGTTTCAGATATCCCGTGCTTGGAAGAAGTGCCTCATAATAATAATCCGGTGTACCGTCCAAAGTGTAATAATTCACATAGACGTCGCCTGCTGTCTGAAGAAGACGCACCTTGTCATGATATCCCTTCGCTGCAAACATCTCGATTGCCTCCTCTGTACGCACTTCGTGACGTCGGAAAGGCATATCAGCATCAACGATCTCTTTCATTCTCGCATTGATCCTTTCAAGATCTTCCTGCACGAGAGCAGATCCGTCGTTTTTATCAATGGCGCAGAAATATCCCTTGGAAATAGGTCTTCTCAAGACAATCTTGCACTGCGGAAAAACGTCCAGAGCAGCCTTGCACAGGAGAAAGCAGAGAGAA
>JAEIGA010007892.1_pt1 | contig 16153 bp, 13 predicted proteins | sample 9270691 | NCBI WGS metagenome assembly JAEIGA01 (sample SAMN17057246, study PRJNA624740) | gut metagenome | biome: biome; isolation source: fecal sample | host: Bos grunniens | place: China: Xizang | collected 2019
AAGATAGGATTGTTATTTGATTGTGCTCACAAATTGTGGGGTATTCAAATTCTTCCAGATGTAGTGTTATCATTGAAAAGTCGTAATGGACATGACCAGCCGTTTGGTAAAGATGAAGCTAGAGCTTTTGCAGAATCTGTTTCTATGAATGGTATGCAGGGTTCTCTGCCAACCCTTGAGGTGCTAAAGCGATTTAACAATGAGGTATCAACTGAAGCTTTTAGGTCAACTATTGCGACGCTGAAAGAGTATGGCATCTATACAGTTTCTTCAGGTGTTGTATGGGTTGAGGAAGAGAGTGTTGATTCTAATGTTCTGTTCGGCATTGGTTCATATGGCGAAGAGGTCATTAGAAAAGAGCGTAAGTCGTTTAAGAGTAAAGTGGCTCGTTATGCTGTAATGTTCTAATTTCAAGCGATGGTTTTCCATCGCTTTTTGTTTGACTTTAAATGGCTTTTTTTATATTGTTTTCATAGAGATATATTTTTATGCAAAACAAACAATAATTAATATATGTAATTATGGATAAAAAAACTAAGAAGGCCTTTGAGGCTGTGGTTAAGGGGTTGGGACTTACCGATGCCGATATTTGTAAATGGCTTATGGAAAGAGATTCTTTCTTGGTGCCTACTGAGTTGCCAGTTGTCTATGCTGAAGGTACAGAGTTAACGATTAAGCATGGACTAGATCTTAATCTTAAAGATAAGGTTTGGGGTATTCAGCTTTCTAGCGGAGTTATTCTTGCGGGAGATTTTCTGGGTACAAATGCTGATGGAAAACCATACTCTGGAGCAGAGATTATGGAATTAGCTAAGTCTTATACGCTTAATGGTAAGACAGGTTCAGTTCCTCACTCTTGGTATTTTGAAAAGCTGAAACTGAAAAGGGAGTGGATTTTGTATCAAAAAACAATTCATACTCTGGATCAGTATTGTGATTCGTGTTTGCCTTTCTTTTGGGGTGTGGTATGGACTGCTACAAATCATTACAACGAAAATTATCTGCGTTTTGATTTGACTAGAGTTGAACGTGAAAGAGGTTGGGGAGTTGGATATCTAAATAACTGGTATATCAGTTCAGCTAGATTTGAGAAGGCTCGTCTAGCCTTGTGCTTTTAAAAAAAAGCGATGGTTTTTACCATCGCTTTTCTTTTTATGTCAATGGACATATCTATATTCTAGGCGTCTTCACCTGTTTCTTGATTTACGCGTTTTGCAGAAAGTTTGATTTTTCCGCGGTTATCTGTACCTAAGCATTTAACCCAGATTCTATCACCTTCTTTATAGAAATCACAAACAGATGCAATGCGCTCATTTTTGATTTCAGAAATGTGAACTAAACCTTCTGTTGAACCTAAGAAACGAACAAAAGCACCGAAGTCCATAATTTTTGTAATTGTACCATGATAGTTTTTGCCTTCTTCAGGAACAGCTACAATGCCATTGATGATTTCGATAGCTGCGTCAGCATCTTTCTTATCAACTGCAGCAACATTTACAACACCATCGTCACTAATATCAATCTTTGTATTAGTTTTTTCGATAATTTCACGAATTACTTTACCGCCAGTACCAATTACTTCACGGATTTTATCTGTTGGAATTTTGATAGATATAATACGTGGAGCACGTGGAGAAATTTCTGGACGAGGCTCTGCTAAAGCTTTTGCCATTTCACCTAAAATGTGAATACGGCCTTCGTGAGCTTGAGCTAAAGCGTTTTTCATAATTTCTTTAGTGATTGATGTAATTTTAATATCCATTTGTAATGCTGTTACACCTTCTGTTGTACCAGCAACTTTGAAGTCCATATCGCCAAGGTGGTCTTCATCACCAAGGATATCTGTTAAGATTGCAACACGGCCATCATCTTCTTTGATTAAACCCATAGCAATACCTGCAACAGGCTTTTTCAAAGGAACACCAGCATCCATTAGTGATAATACAGAACCACAAACAGTTGCCATTGATGATGAACCATTTGATTCCATAATATCAGATACTACGCGTACTGTGTATGGAAATTCAGATTTGTCTTTTGGCATCATTGGGTGGATTGCTCGCCATGCTAATTTACCATGACCAATTTCACGACGGCCAGGAGAACCTAATCTACCACATTCACCAACAGAGAAAGGAGGGAAGTTGTAGTTTAGCATAAATTCTTGACGTTCTTCATCCATTAAGCCATCGATGATTTGAGAATCTTCTGCTGTACCTAATGTTGTAACAACCATAGCTTGTGTTTCACCACGTGTGAATAATGCAGAACCATGAGTTGTTGGTAATAAATCAACTTCGCATGTAATTGGGCGAACAGTTTTTGTATCACGTCCGTCAATACGACGACCTGTTGAAAGAACTTTTTCACGCATTACAGAATGCATCAATTTTTCTACAGCATCTAAGCAGTAACGAACTTCTAATTCATTTTCTTGATCGATTGTTGCTTCTACTTCTGCTTTTAATTCACCTAAACGAGTTGAACGTTTTTGTTTATCAATTTCGTTGAAAGCTTCTTCATACTTTGTACGGAATTCTTTTTCTACACGAGCAAATAATTCATCAAATTCAGGTGGGAAAGAAGGAGCTTCCCAAGGTTCTTTACCAGCTTCAGCTTTTAACTCGTTAATTAAGTCGATAACTTTTTGGAAGTTATCAAAACCGAACATAACAGCATTTAACATTGTTTCTTCAGAAAGTTCGTTTGCTTCTGATTCAACCATTAAAACGCCTTCTTTTGTACCAGCTACAGTTAATTCTAATTCAGAATTTTTAATTTCTTCAATAGTTGGGTTAAGGATGTATTCACCATTGATGTAACCAACTTTTGCAGCACCGATAGGGCCTAAGAATGGAATACCAGAAACGGCAAGAGCAGCTGAAGCAGCAACCATTGCTAAGATATCTGAATCTGTCTTTTTATCGTGAGCAATTGTTGTACAAACGATTTGTACTTCGTTTTTGAAAGCATCAGGGAATAATGGACGAATTGGACGGTCTATTAAACGAGAAACTAAAACTTCGTGTTCTGAAGGTTTTCCTTCACGTTTCATAAAGCCACCAGGTATTTTACCTGTTGCATAGTATTTTTCTTGATAGTTAACTGTCAATGGGAAGAAGTCTTGGTCTGCTTTTACTTCTTTTGCGCCAACAACTGTTGCTAATACTGTTGTATCACCGTATGTTGCATAAACTGAACCAGTTGCTTGTTTTGCAATTTTACCTGTTTCAAAAACTAATTTACGACCGCCCCATTCCATTTCTTTGCGGCATACGTTCCAATTTACCATATTTTTTTACCTTTCCTATAAAATACCTCACCTAGTGATATACTAGGATTTAAGAAATAGCGGAGCCCCATTGCCCCGCTATTTTTTCAAACATTACTTACGTAATTCTAATTTCTTAATCAATGTTTGATATCTTTCTTCACTCTTTGACTTTAAGTGGTCTAATAAGTGACGACGGCGTGAAACCATTTTCATAAGACCAAGACGAGAGTGTAAGTCTTTTTTGTGAGAGTTGAAGTGTTCAATCAAAGAGTTGATTCTGTATGTCCAAATAGCGATTTGAACTTCAGGAGAACCTGTATCACCCTCTTTAAGACCATATTGAGCAATAATTTCTTGTTTTTTTTCATTTGTAATCGACATCTATCTATTCCTTTTTAAAATTAAATGTTAAAAACCCGAATCGGATAAATTTTTTCATCTTTATACTCGATCAAGGCAATAAGTTTATTATCTAGACATCCGGCTGACACGTTTGTAAAAGGTGAAAATCTTTTACTATCAATATGTTGTCCGTTTTTTAGTCTAAGCGCTTCCTCTTTGGTTAAAGCAATAACCGTGATGTCGCACAGAAATGTTTCAACAGGCAAAACAGGATTTGCGCCGTCATCCTTATACAACATATTTTTTAAATTATCCAGTAAAATCGTATTTGAGAGGTCAAAAAAGCCATTTTTTGTTCTTCTTAGTGCGCTGAGATGACCACATGTATTGAGTTTTTTTGCAATATCGTGACCAAGAGTTCTAACATATGTTCCTTTTGAGCATGTTACAGAAAATTTGGCTTCTTGATTAGCTTGATTATAATCTAATAGCTTTAGTTCCTTTATTGTTATTTGGCGAGATGGTATATCAAAGTCATTGCCAAGTCTTGCTAATTTATATGCTCTTTCTCCATTAATATGAATTGCAGAAAATTTTGGAGGTATTTGCGATATTTCTCCAATGAAATTAGGAATTATTGCTCTAATATCTTCTTCTTTTGGAATTATATTTGATGTTTCGCAAACTTCACCTTCTGTGTCATCTGTAGTTGTTGCAATGCCAAATTTTAGAGTGAATTCATAAGTTTTTTCTGTGCCTTCTAAATATGGTATTAGTTTAGTAGCTTCACCAAAAGCTAAAGGTAATACACCTGTTGCAAATGGGTCTAAAGTACCAATATGTCCGGCTTTTTTAGCTCTGAGTAGATATTGTATTTTGCGCAAAACTTGATTGGAACTCATATTTTGTGGTTTATCTAGTATAATCCAACCATTTATATCTTGGTTATAGTGTGTGCTCATATGAATAGTTCCAGTTGTTGGTTTTTGCTTAAATTTTCTATAGCTTCTTTAACTATTGGAATTGATACAGCTCGGCCATAGGTCCAAGAAATATCATCAATTTCTTCAATTAGGCGAGATACATAATCAAATGAGCGCTCAGTGTGCAATAGTATATATTCAAGAATATCTTGAGATATTATTATTTGTCTGTCATTGAATAATTTTACAATAAGTGCCATTAGCATTTCATCATCAGGTTGATAGATTTCTACACAAGGGATGATATTTAATCTTGAGCGTAAATCAGGTAATTTGATAGATAGCTTAGATGGAGCTAATTCTGATGTAAATAAGATGTTTTTATTTGGCACGTTATAATGGTTATATAAGTGAAAGAATGCTTCTTCATTTATTGAGCTATCTAATTTATCTATAACCAAATAGGGATGCTCATTAGCAAGTTTGTTTATGTTTTTCATATTGATGTTATGCGCATGGATTACAGGAATTTGAATTGGTCTTTTTAAGCTTTTTTGAATTTCTGTTATCCAAATGTTTGCAAGATGTGATTTACCACAGCTTTGAGGTCCATAAATTACTAGAGAAAAGTGCTGCCAATTAGGCCATAGTTTTATGGATTTATAGGCATTTTCATTACATTGAGTAACAAGATAATCATCTTCACCTAAATATGGGTTAGAGGTAAATTTTAATTTATATTGTCCAGTTTTATCGTTATATGGAGTAGCCATTATGAATTTATTACCTCGTAAACTTTTTGTGTTAAATCAGATAAACTAAATGGTTTAGGTATAAATGACATATTTTCTATATCTGCAAATTCACCTTTTAAGATATCTTCCGAATATCCAGAAGCTAAAATTATTTTTATATCTGGCAATATTTCTAATACATGTTTAGATAATTCAATACCATTAAGACCAGGCATAACCATATCAGTGATAAGTAATTGGAAATTTTTATCTGTTTCTAATGTTTCTAAAGCATTTTCAGCAGAATTACATCCAACAACATCATATCCCTTTTTGCGTAAAGCACGTAGAGCAAATGTTCTAACAGAATTTTCATCATCTACAAATAATATTCGGGTATTTTCGATGTTTTCTGGATTTTGATTTAAGTCTTCTGTTGCAGATAAACTAAGTCCTAATATTACTTTATCAGATGTTGGAGCTTGCATAACTTCTGGTGTTAAAATAGCTCTACCTCTTTTATCGTTTAAAGTTCTTCTTTGAGTTGTTTCATCTTCTCTTTTTAGGTTTTGTTCTATAGGATATGCTGGTAAATAAATAGAGAATGTTGTTCCAACATTTACTGTGCTGTTTACTTTGATAAATCCTTCCATTTGGCGAACAATTCCGTATACGGTGGCTAAACCAAGTCCTGTTCCTGAACCAACAACATTTTGTTTTGTTGAGAAGAATGGTTCAAATATTCTAGCCATATTTTCTAAAGGAATACCACAACCAGAATCTGTTACATCTAATCTTACAAAGCTACCGCTTTCTATTGTTTCTGCGCCAAAATGGTATGGTTCTAACAGGGTTTCCATTTGCGTTGAGATGGTTAAAGTGCCTTTTTTATCCATAGCATCTTTAGCATTTACGCATAGGTTTAAGACAACTTGTAAAAACTGTACTCTATCCACTTTAATATATTCTAAGTTTTCTGCATGATGGAATTTTAATTCAATTTGCTCGCCAACAGTTCTTTTTAGTAGAGGAGTATAGTTTACTAATATATCTGTAATGTTATTCAATTCAGGTTTTAGAGGTTGTTTTCTTGAAAACTGTAAAAGTTGGCGGACTAACTCAGCAGCGCAGTTAGCATTTTGTTTGATTTGTATAATGTCTGCATAAGAAGAATCGCCAATACTATGACGTTGTAATAATAAATCACAAAAACCAATCATTGCGGTTAGCAAGTTGTTGAAGTCGTGAGCGATACCACCTGCTAATTGTCCCATGGCTTGCATTTTTTGAGCTTGAGCAAATTGTGTTTCTAGATTTTTTTGTTCTGTAGTATCAAGACAGAATAAAACAATGCCTTTAATATTTTCGATTGTTTGTATTTGAGATGAAAATAGTGGGCAGATGTATAGTCTTAATATTTTTGTTTTGTTTCTATCTTTTATATTTAGGTCAAAGTATGCGGGTTGAAAACTTCCTTTTTCGGAAGTGAATGTTGATATTTGTTTCTTTATTTTTGCGATACTTTCTTCATCTAAATAGTTTGTTAGATAGTTATTTAATAATTGAGATGCAGAAGGGATTCCTAATATATCCATAAAGTGTTGGTTAGTTCTTTTAATTATTAGGTCTAAATCTAAAATCATCATTCCAAAAGGAGATAGATTAAAGATACTTGTTGCTTCTGATATTATTTGTTCATATGCAAGTTTTAAAGATGTATCTGTTGGTATATCGCCAATTACAGCGCCTCTTGTTTGTACTTCAGCACCTTCTTTGAATTGGTCTATTTTTACAAGATATTCTTGAGTTTTATTGTTTGATCCTTTTATATATGAGTTGTATTGTTTGCAATTAGCATTAACCTTTTTTTCTGTTCCAGAAATCATTGGAAGATAGTTTGATATATCTTTTCCGAGTAATTCTTCTTTGGGAGTGTTTAACATTAAGCTAAGAGTTTTATTTATGTATTCTATCTTTCCTTTTCTATTTAGAAGGAAAATACCTACAGGCATAAAATTTAAGAAGTTATAGTATGAACGACGTTCTTCTTGGAAGATAGAATCCATAGTTTTTTCTGATGTTATGTTTTCTATGCTCCATAACAAATATATATTGTATTTTTTATCAAAAGCTGATGAGTTTTCGGATAAATTATTGTTTAGACTTATGGGCCTTAAATTTATACGATACCATTCTTGTCCAGAAAAAATAGTTTTTTCATCAAAATTTAATGTTACTTCGAGAGTGTCTTCTTTAAGTAATTTAGCTGAGTTTTGTAGTTGTTTTAATTTGTGTAAATTATTGTCGTTTTTTACTAAATGATTTTCTAAAAACTTAAAAATAGGCATACCTTTTAAGAAAGATTTAGCTAGTTCATTTTGTAAAACAATTTTGCCATCAGTGTTTATTATGGTGTAACATATTTTTTTATTTTTTAGAATTTCGTTAGCTAGACCACCATATAAAATAGCAGTTTCGCCTGATTGTAAAATGCTTATTGCTATGTATATGCTTAATGTTATAAAAACGAATATGGCTAAAATTATTGGTTTTAGATAATTAGGGTAAGCAAACAAAAAACCAATGCTAACGATTGTTGCTGTTAGCATAAACACTAGGAGCAATAAACGTTGCTCTAATATCTTATCTGGTCTTATGTTTTCTTCCTTAAACATATTTGAACTTTCTTTTATGTTATAATATCTGGTTTTGTTTTACCTGTACGATTAGGTATATCAGCAATTTGACGAGAGATATTACTTAAATCATTAAGCATGATTTCTGGATCTTCTAGTAAGTCTTTTGTTTCATATCTTTCAATATAAGTTCTGATTGTTGCACCAACTGTACCTGTTCCTGATAATCTATATACAATTCTTGATCCATTTGTAAAGTGTATAATTAAACCATTCTTTGTTGAAGAGTTGTCTACTGGATCATTGTATATAAATGGATGAGCATCTGATACAATATATCCTGCATAATCTTTACCTATTAAGGAAGGTAAAGAAGCTTCTAAATCAGACATAAGCTTATCGGCTATTTCTTGCGGTATCTCTTCATAGTCATTTCTTAAATAGTAATTTCGACCATATTTTTGCCAATGTTCTACAACAATTTCTTTAACTGATTTGTGGGTGTTTGCAATAATGCTTAACCAAAATAGTGTCGCCCAAATACCATCTTTTTCGCGAATATGTGATGCGCCTGTTCCAAAACTTTCTTCTCCACAGAATGAAATTCGGTTAGTATCCATTAAATGTATGAAGTATTTCCATCCTGTTGGAACTTCGTAATAACCAATATTTAGAGCTTCTGCTACTTTTTTTACAGCCATAGATGTTGCTGCTGATTTAGCAACTCCGTAAATACCATTTTTGTATGCGGGTATTAATTTATAGTTATCTGTTAATACAGCTAAACAATCGCTAGGGCTAACAAAGAAGCTTTTGCCTAAAATCATATTTCTATCGCCATCACCATCATTTGCAGCTCCAAAATCAGGGGCATCTTTAGAATACATTATATCTACTAAAGATTTTGCATATATTAAATTTGGATCTGGATGTAAGCCACCAAAATCTTCTAATGGTGTAGCATTTAATACAGTTCCAATAGGAGCTCCTAATTCTTCTTCAAAAATCTTTTTGGCATAAGGACCTGTTACACCATTCATAGCATCAAATACAAAACGGAAAGAAGATGTTGCTAATTCTTTTAGTTTGGTGAAATCAAAGATAGATTTCATCAAATTAATATAATCTACATATGGATCTATAACTTCGATTTCAGTATCTTCACATTTATAAATACCTGTTTTTGATAAATCAATGTCTGGGCAATTTGAAATTTTATATTCGCTAATTTTTAATGTTTGTTCTAAAATAGCGTCGCTTTCTGATGGTTGGCATTGTCCGCCAGATTCATTGGCATATTTTATACCAAAGTCACCATCTTTACCACCAGGGTTGTGAGAAGCAGAGAGTACAAAACCGCCATTAAGTTTTCTACCTAATATAATGCATGAGCCTGCAGGTGTTGAAACTAAGCCATCTTTGCCTATGAATAGTTTTTTTACACCATTTGCAGATGCAATTTTAATGATTTTTTGAATTGCAACTTTGTTGAAATAACGACCATCTCCACCAACTAAAAATGATTTTTCATTAAGATTAGTAATCGTATTAAAGATACTTTGTAAAAAGTTTTCTAAATAGTTTTCTTGCATTGCTATTTTGGTTTTTTTTCTTAAACCAGCAGTTCCCATTTTTTGATCTTTATATGGAGTTGTTGTAATTATTTCAATCATTTACGTTCCTTTGTTATTAAAAAACTAAATTGACGAGCCTAGCATAAATCAAAAAGCTATTCTTGTAAAGATTATTTATTAGCTGAAAATGAATTCTGCAAGTTTTATAATCTCTCTTTTTGCGCAAATATCATCATAAGTAAGATATTTGTTTAGGTCACCAGATGTTTTATCTTGCGCAGAAAGTCCAAGAAAGTTGTTTTGGTATGCTTTGCGTTTGTTTAATGGAGGGCATGTACGGAAACCATACATCCTTGATATTTTAGAAATTTCTTCTGATGGGTTTTCTTCATTTTTTTCTTTAAGATTATTTTCGCATATTACCCAGTCTAAGCTGCGATTGTATTTTGATGCTATTTTTTTCTTTAATTCCCATAGTGAGTTTATATATTGTAGGTCTTTTTGAAAATCTTTAGATGATTGTTTTGTTTTGGGCTGCATTGTTATATATGTTTGAGCTGTTATTGCTAATTCATCTGTTGAGGAAATATTTGGAATTATAATTGCATCAAAATTATTAGCTTTAGATAAAAAGTCCTGTCTTGATATAATTTCAGGTGTTGGAAGATATTGCGGTCTGTTAGCCAATGTTTTGTGTAATGGCGAATCGGATGATAATAAGATGGCTGTTTTTTGATTATTATACATCAATGCAAGAGCTAGCTCAAAGCAAAAAGTCTTTTTGCCAGAATTAGCCTTTCCATCTAATACTATTATATGAGATTTAATATTATGCATAATTTGTAATTAGCGACGATAATTTTTTGTTTGATTGTAAGCTGTTTTGGTTTTGCCTGATCTTAGAGAGTTGTTGATAGCACTCTTTAAGTTTGTTATATTTATATTTGGATTGTTATGCATATGATTTAATGATATTTCCATCATTTTAGAAACAGTATCATCACGATCTTTTACTTTTTTATGACCTAAAGTTACCGCTATAACACGATAGCTGCCTTGTTGAGCTGATGTTAGGATATTAAAGCCTGATGCTGCAGTGTATCCTGTTTTCATTCCATCTGTTCCAAGAGAATCGTTTAAAAGGTAGTTATGTGTTTTGTAAGTGATACCATTATATTGGAATTGGTTTAATGAGAATAAGTGATAATATTGAGGGAAGTGGTGGTAAATCGCAGCACCTAATATAGCTAAGTCTTTTGCTGTAGTTTTTTGTTGAGAGTTAGGTAAACCTGAGGCATTTTTGAAAGTTGTATTGCGCATGCCTAATTTTCTGGCTGTTTGTGTCATTAATTTAGCAAACTCAGCTTCGGTTGGTCTAAATGCTTCAGCTAATACTGTTGCGCAGTCGTTTGCAGATTTTACAATTAGTGCTTGGATTAAAGTTTTAACATCAATATATGAGCCTGCGGGCATGCCAAGTTTTGATGGGGAGCGAGATGCTGCAGTGCGAGAAACTTTTAATTTATCTGTAAGTTTTAATTTTCCAGTTTCTAAAGCGTTAAATGTAATATATAGAGTCATTAATTTTGTTAAAGAAGCGGGATAGCGTAATTTTTCTGCATTATCTGCATATAAAACGTTTCCACTTTGAGCATCTATAACAATTGAAGATGTATCTGCTATTGCAGAAGTGGTTGTTAGGGTAAGTAAACCAATGAATAAAAATAATTTTCTCAATAAATACATTTCTCTTTTCCGAATCCTTAAAAAACTTACACTGTGTTATAATATGCAATAAAAAGAAAATAAATTGTTAATTTTATGTTATAAAGATAAAAAAATATCTATTTTTTTTGCTTGACTTTATAGATAATAGCCTGTAATAAAGTTTGAGCGATGGCGAACGTAGCTCAGTTGGTAGAGCCCCGGTTTGTGGTACCGGTTGTCGTCGGTTCGAGCCCGATCGTTCGCCCCATGTTAGAACTCTGCGCAAGCAGAGTTTTTTTTATGCTCACAATCGGGCTCGAAGGTTCGAGCCTTCTTGCTGCGTAAGGGGTGCTAGCTTGGGCGCACCCCTAACTTCGTTTCGGGCAAGAATTTGTAACGTTTGCATTTTAACGCTTTTTACAAGCTAATGCAAACTAACAAAATCTGGGAATTCATGGTAAAAACAATTCACTGGATTGTTTTTACTTATTAATTCGTTTGCCCCATGTTAGAACTCTGCGCAAGCGGAGTTTTTTTATGCTCACAATCGGGCTCGAAGGATTGTTTTGTTTTTTATTGTATAATCAGTATGTTTTTTGTGGTTTTTGTGATAAAAAATGCTTGTTTTTATTGCAAAAAAGTGGTAAAATTATTGTCATGAAGTTATTTGGAGATACGGTATGGCAAATAATGAAGACAACGAAGAAGTAGTTTTAACTGAAGAAGATATTAAGAATGCTGAAAAGTTGGCAAGTGAGGTTTTGGAAAAAACTGGAATTAAAAGAAAACTACTTTGGGAAGAAACAAGATGTAGGTTGTTAAAAGTTTTAAGTACCGCTGTTGCCAATTTTAAGTCAGTTCCGGTAGTGAATTGGGCTGCAGCTTTGGTGGAAAAACCAATAGAAGCTTTGGTTGTTAGGGCAGAATGGAGAAAGGATACAAGAAAGAACCAATGGCGATTAAATATTACTAATGAAGTGCGTAATATATTGAATGAAGAATATAAAAAGCGTTCATCTGAAGAATTAAAAAGTGTGCCAGCTCAATATCCTAAAATGCATATGGATAAGGTGGCTGAAGCTGTTTGTGGTGCAATAATGGCTAGAGCAAGGAATGCTAGTAATAAAATTGCAATGGGTGTAAGTGCTGGTTTGGTTGGTCTTGCTGCGGTAAAGCAGCCGCTGATTTTGCCAATTGCTGTTGGTGTTACTGCTGCTTGTACATATAAGCAATATAAGATAAATAAAAGACAAATTGAGTATAATATTAAAGCTAAGTCTGATCATGATGATAAGGCAAAGGAAGTATTGCGCGAACATACTCAAGTTTTAGAAAATTCTCAGTATTATGGTAATATCGCAAACTTTTCTGAAAGAATGTCTCAAAAAATGTCAGAAGTTAGTCAGAACGAAGTTGTGGCAAATAACAATAAGCAAGAGGTTTTTAGAAAGAATGCAAACGATAATACAGATATTATGGGTTTTTGGGGAACAGTAGCTGTGGCTGTTCCTATGGCTATTTCTTATTTTGATGGTGGATTGAGTGCGGTGGCAACAGCTGGTGTTTTGGGTGCTGCTGGTTGTAGTACTTGTTCAACTTTAGGTGTTGTATCTATTAATAATTTTATGAATTCAAAATTAGAAGCAAATGAGGCAATTAAAATGGTTGCTACTCATATGCAAAAACTTAAAACAAAAGATGATACTTATACAATGGGATCAAAAAAGCTTCAAAAAGAGGATGATACCATTGTTATTTCTAAAGGTATGGCGTATCAACATAGAAACTTTAATGAAGAAGGTGCTCCGTTATTGGGTGAGAATTTATTTGAGGCTGGTGAAGATATTGTTATAGGAAAAGGTATAACAATACTTGGAGGTGCTAGTGGTGCAGGTAAATCTACTCTTACATCTTTATTAAGAAAGGGAGCGTTGGCTACTGAGGGATCAATTAAATTAGGTCGCGTGAGTGAAAATGGTGAATTTGTTGGTACAGAATATCGAGACATTGCAAATATTGTAGATAATGTTGGTGTAGCATTTCAGTCTGCTCCTGTTGCAGAATGTATTTCTGTTGATGAATATATTAAATTAGAAAACCCTAATGCTGATCCTAAAAAGGTTCAAGAAGTAAAAGACCTGTTGGGTATAGGAGATGCTGATAAAAGTGGTGTTATAGATGAAAATGCTAGTGTTTCAAACAGATTATCTGGTGGACAGCAGAAAAGAATAGAACTAGCGAGAGTATTGATAAAAGATAGCCCAGTTATGATATTAGATGAGCCTACATCAGGTGTTGATGAGGTTATGTCTAATAATATTGTTGAGTATTTAAAAGAGTTGGGTAAAGAAAAAACAATCGTTTATATTACCCATGATGCAAGAGAGATTGAAGCTATTGGGGCTACTCAAGCTATAGATATTGATAAGAAGCATTCTAAAGATGGAATAAATACTATTAAAAAATTTGATTTGACTGATGAAAAGGCTTTGTCAGACTATGTCGCATTTTTTGAAAATAGACGCAGTAAAGATGTTCAGGAGCAAGCTTTGGTGCATGAATATACTGTTGTGTGGGATGAAGTGGGAAAAGTGAATGATGAAAGAAAGTTTGTTTATACCACAGAGTATCTTAATAAAGTTAGAGGAATGCTTAAAAATAAAACTGAAGCGTCATCTGTTGTTGCTGAAAATAAAGCACAACAAAAAGGTGTTGCTCAGTCAGTTTCTGGGGCAGAAATGGATATGTAAAATTTTACCAAGCTGGAAAATTAGAAATTGTTGGTTGGAGGTTCGGTTCTAGAGCCTCCTTTATATATTTTAAAGGAATCGATTGAATGATTATCAATCTGTCGCCACTTTGGTAAATTGTGTTTTCTATTTTATCTTTATAGTGTAGAGGATTCATATCTTTGGGATTTATAGTTGATACTTGTGAGGTTATCATATTTATCGAAGGTGTTGAAGTGTTGGATTGTGCAATGGTGGCTTGCTGAGGGTTATTTGTTTGATTTTGAATTGTATTTTCTGTGGCTATATATCCAAATGGATCGGGAGAATTTTCTGGTTGCTCAACGATTACTTCTTTTCTTTGACCGCTAGGGGTGTTAGCTGATCCGATAATTTTTGTGGGCTCATTCGGTTCGGCAGTTATAATTAGTGATGATAAAATTAAGCTTAGCATGTTTTTCTCCTTTTGAGCTTATGTAGTCAGTTTTTTTGCTTTTTTAAGGTGTAAATGTATTTTTTTGTCAAAATGATTCAACGTGAATCTCTGCAAGGGATTTAAAAGTGAATTTTTTTCATTTTTTTTGATTTTTTGTGCATTTTTTACTTGCATAATTAAAATTTAAATGTTACAAAGTGCGAGCAACAAAAAGTTAAGGAAGTATTAACTTTCTTGCGAATCAAATATAACCCATAATGCAGACGAGTTGTTGCGAAAGTTTGCAGTAATTTTTAGATGGCAGGTTCCATTGTGGAATTTTTTGCCATTTAGTTATAGGAAAAGTGTTAAAATGATGGATACACAAAATATAAGAATTCGCCTCAAGGCTTTTGATCATCGCTTATTAGATTTGTCTACTAAAGAGATTGTTCATACAGCTAAAAGAACTGGGGCTGAAGTAAGAGGTCCAATACCTCTTCCAACAAAAATTGAGAAGTTTACGATTAACCGTTCTCCTCACGTTGATAAAAAGTCTCGTGAACAGTTCGAAATTCGTACTCACAAAAGACTTCTTGATATTGTAAATCCTACACCACAAACAGTTGACGCGTTGATGAAATTAGACTTGGCAGCTGGTGTGAATGTAGAAATTAAGTTATAATTTTAATGTTGGTTTTTGAAATATAAAATCAACCTATTGAAAAGGAAAAATAAAAATGCGTACTGGTCTTATCGCAAAAAAACTTGGAATGACTAGACTTTTTGAGGCTGATGGTACACACGTACCTGTAACAGTTTTATCTGTTGAAGGCCTAAAAGTAGTTGGTGTCAGAACAAATGAAAAAGACGGATACAGTGCTGTTCAATTAGGAACAGGTGCTGTTAAGGCGAAGAATGTATCTAAGCCTATGAAAGGATTTTTCACCAAGGCTAATGTTGAGCCTAAAAAGAAATTAGCTGAATTCAGAGTTTCTGAAGATTGCTTATTATCTGTTGGTGATGAATTGTCTGTAGAGCACTTTGTTGCAGGTCAATTCGTTGACGTATGTGCAACATCTATCGGTAAAGGTTTTTCTGGTCCAATGAAACGCCACAACTTTGCTGGTTTGGAAGCTACACACGGTGTGTCTATTTCTCACCGTTCACATGGTTCTACAGGTCAAAGACAAGATCCAGGTAGGGTATTTAAAGGCAAGAAAATGGCTGGACACATGGGTGATGAACGCGTTACTGTTCAAAACCTTAAAGTTGTTTCAGTTGATGCAAACCGTGGTTTGATTATGGTTAAAGGTGGCGTTCCTGGTGCTGAAAATGCATGGGTATATGTTACTGATGCTATCAAAAAAACTGCAGATGTTAAATTGCCAATACCTGCTGGTTTGAAAAAGGTTGATGAACCTGTTGCAGTTAAAGCTGAAGAAGAAACAGCTGATAATGCATAGTATTTAAGGAATTTGAAAATGAAACAGGACATCTTAAATTTGAATAATGAAAACGTTGGTAGCATTGAGCTTAATGACGCTATCTTTGGGTTAGAAGTTCGTGCTGACGTTTTACACCGTGTTGTAAATTGGCAATTAGCTATGCGTCAATGCGGTAATCACCAAACTAAAGGTCGCTCTGATGTTGCTTTGACACCTGCAAAACCATTCAAACAAAAAGGTAGTGGTAATGCTCGTCAAGGTTCTCGTAAGGGTGCGCAATTTAGAAAAGGTGGTGTTGTGTTTGGTCCGGTTGTAAGAGATCATTCTTTCGACTTGACTAAGAAATTCAGAAAACTTGGTCTGAAAACAGC
>JAEIGA010007893.1_pt1 | contig 16153 bp, 21 predicted proteins | sample 9270691 | NCBI WGS metagenome assembly JAEIGA01 (sample SAMN17057246, study PRJNA624740) | gut metagenome | biome: biome; isolation source: fecal sample | host: Bos grunniens | place: China: Xizang | collected 2019
AATGCCAACAACGCGTATTACTGGGCATCAGCCGCAGGTAACAACAACAAGAACAACAGCTACGTTGTCGTTCCCTTCTTCGCACTTCGCCATCGAGCATGTGACGCTGGAGGAGGTGTTCTGTGCGTATTATGATTGCCGCCTGAGCAAACGGTCGAAGAATAGTGCCGTGCGTTATGAGCTGGACTATGAGGTGGAGAACTATCGCCTATGGCAAGAACTCAACACTGGGCAGTATGAGATAGGTATCAGCAACACATTCTGCGTGACTAAGCCAAGGTTAAGAGAGATATTCGCGGCATCATTCCGAGACAGGATTGTGCATCATCTCATTGCTAACCGCATACTTCCCACGATAGAGCGGCGATTATTCCCCGACGCATACGCATGTCGAAAAGGGCGTGGTGCTCTGTATGGCGCGAAGCGCATATCCGCATATATGAGGAACAACCCTGAAGGATGGGTGGCAAAGTGCGACGTGAGGGGTTTCTTTATGTCCATAGACAAGGATGTGCTGTGGCAAATGGTTGAAGATGTTGTGCGCGAGGCTATCCGTGAGGATGTGGAATGGTGGCTTGCTTTGGTGCATAAGATAATATTTCACCGGCCTGAAGAAAGGTGCTCGAGACGCGGTAACATACTATTATGGGAACAGTTGCCCAGTAATAAGAGTCTATTTCATTCCGAGGGGCGCGGGCTGCCCATCGGGAACCTGACGAGCCAAATCTTTGCCAATCTCTACATGTCTGGCTTTGACGCATGGATGAAGCGGCAAGTCGGAGATGGGCGGTATGGAAGATATGTGGACGACTTTGTGATTATCGCAGACACGCGCGAGCAAATAGTGGAAATTATTATCAAGGCGAAGGAATGGTTGCACAGCAATCTTCACCTCGAACTTCATCCGCGTAAGATATACATACAGCCAGTGCGTCGTGGTCTTTCATTCGTCGGTTATATCATCAAGGGCGACAGACTATACTGCGAGAGCCGCACAATCCACAACGCCATGCGTGTGGTGGAGTCCTGGAACAAATCGTCAGAGCACACCTCGCAACAGCGCGAACGCTTCATATCGCGCATCAATTCGTACCACGGCCTTCTCCGACATGGTGCCACATACAAGGTGCGAAGAAGGCTATGGGATAAGATTCAAGATAAAACAAATCTCGCAAACATCAACCATAAAAAGATAAAGTTATGCAAAACTTCGTAATTGTAACGGTTTCAACGGATACCTATCACGAAATTGAAGCCCTTGGAGATGGGCGATACCTTGTGCGCCTCGAACCTGTGGAGGTCCTGGAAGGCACGACCACTTGTTATGAATGTACAACCGACACGGATGACATCGAACAACTGACTGCCGACTTGCAAGCATGGAAGGCGAAGAGGCAAATGCGCCTGACTATGCGCACGAACTCCGACCGCATGGCAGAAATCCAAGCGGAACTCGCGGCAACTGACTACCTCGCATTAAAGGCATTCGAGGGCGAGGACATGAGCGAGCATGAAGGATGGAAGGAGCGTCGCGCGGCATTGCGTGAGGAATATCGACAGTTGGAGCAAGCGAACCTCGCGCTGGTAAACCCCACGACATAAATCACCCGTATAGTATGGCAACAGGATACGCAAGCGGCATGAGGGAATTCCTCGTGACCATTATCAACAGGATGGAGGCAGTGGACGGAGTGTTCGGCCTCGATTCGTCAGGCATCACATGGGAAGATGGACCAACGGTTCACGCTTCAGTCGATTGGGGAAAGGGCATGCGCTCTCTCAATGCCGGTGCCATTGACGCCTACGGCGTGGTATTGGTGAGAATGGACTGGAATTGCGAGATAAATATGCGAAGCCGCATACGCTGGGACGGTCAAGTGTACCAAATACTGCCCGAAACGTTCCACGCAAACAGACGAAAGAACACCATACAGTTCAACGCCCAAGCAATTATTAACGAATGAAGAAAATCGCCATTGTTCACTACAACACCCCGGAACTGACCGAGGCGTGCATCCTATCCTTGCGAAAGACGGGGTGCTTTTGGCCCGTCATCGTCTTCGATAATTCGGACAAATACCCATTCAAGGTCTCAATGCCCAACGTGCACGTGCTCGACAATACGGGCGGGCTGTTGGTTGACTTCGAGGCAGAGTTGGCCAAATATCCCGACCGCAGCAACGACTACGCAAAGGTGAGCAACTACGGCAGCGTGAAGCACATGCTGAGCGTGCAGAAGTTGTGGGAACTGGAGCCTGGCGGCTTCATCCTGCTCGACTCTGACATCCTGCTGAAGAAGAACATCACGTGGCTGTGGGACGAGAATTTCGCCGCCTGCGGCAAGGTACAATATCTCCGGCGTGTGGGTCGGAAAGAGCACGACCGCCTGGCGCCCATGTGCCTCTACATGAACGTACCCCTGCTCATGAAGAATGGCGCGCGGTTCTTCGACCCCATGCGCTCGTGGTGGCTCCAACCAGGCAGCGATAACGATGCCAACTGGTGGGACACGGGCGCGTGCCTGCTCGACGATATACGCAAGACGAAGCCGGAACTCGTGGCGAAGTGCTGGCCACGCCTGGAGGAGTATTACGCACACTATGGCAGCGGCTCGTGGCGACGCACGGACAAGGACGGGCAGTTGCGCTGGCTCAATGCCCATCGCAATCTATGGGCACCGAATGAGCAGTACAAACTGGGCACGGTGGAAGGCGAAACCAACGGCGCGAAGATATTCGTGTGCACGCACAAGGACTTCCTTCCGCACGTGAAGCACCCAGTCTATGAGATAGCGGACGCCCGCGACATCAACGAGGGCAAGTATGCGATGCCCGGCCTCTTCTATTCCGAGTTTATGACATACGATGACATCGCGCAGCCTCACACCACGCCGAAGGTGGTCGGCTTTTGTCATTACCGCAAGTATTTCGACTTCATGGACAACGTGCCACAGTTGGACGAGAACACGCGCATTGTTTCCCAGCGCGTGGACCTGAAGAAAACCATGCGCGAACAGTACAAGGACTTCGGCAACGTGGCAGACCTCGACCTCTGCACGGCCATCATCGACAAGAAGCACAAAGACTTCGCGCCAGCGTGGCACCAGGCACTCGAGAGTTCCACGCTGCACCCATGCTCCATGTTCATCATGCCGCGCAAGGAGTTCCGCGCAATGATGCGCCTCGTGTTCTCCATTCTCGACGAATGGGTGGACCGCGCGGGCGACATAGAGCAGCGCATCAAGGAAAACCCGGAAGCCTACCACCTGAAGCGCGTGGGCTACGACTACGCACTCCGCATCGGCGGCCAACTCGGGGAGCGCATTGTGAGCGCCTGGATAGATTGGAAAATGCCCGACGCCACGGAGAACCCAATTCGCGTTTTTCCTCGGTAAACCTCACACACATTTACGCCCGATATATAACGACTAATAAAATACAAAATGGATGCAAAAAAACGAGAAATCAGGACCATTGACTGCCGCCTTGCCATTAGAGAGGCTGCGGAAGGTCAGGAGAGCGAGTCTCGCACCATCACAGGCCGCGCCATCGTGTTTAACGCTGAAAGCGAAGTGCTCGACGACTGGGGCGAACGATTCCGCGAAGTAATACTGCCCGAGGCTGTGACGATGGAGTTCCTCAACACGCAGGACGTGAAGATGAACATGCTCCACGAAAGAGAACTCACGCTGGCCCGCGCAAATCGCGGCACCGGCACACTAAGGTTGTCCGTCGACGAGCAGGGCGTGACCTTCGAGTTCGAGGCACCTCGCTGCGACATCGGCGACCGCTGCCTGGAAATGGTGCGCCGTGGTGACTATTCCGGCTGCTCCTTTGAGTTCTACCCTAAGGACTACGAAGTGGAGCGCACAAAGGGCGCAGACGGCAAGGACGAGGTAATCATTCGCCACAAGAGCTTTGAGTTCCTCAATGCCCTCACCATCGGAATGGACCCCGCCTACCGACAGACGAGCGTCAACGCCCGCGAACTGGAGAAGCCAGCCGCAGGGCAGGAAGAACCAGCCAAAGAAGACAAAAAGCAGGAGGAACTCAGCCGCGAAGCCATGCGCCAAGCCGCAGAACGTCGCCGCGTTCTTCTCAACGACACAGACAACTCACTTTATTAACCCCTTAATCTTTACGACATGGGAAAAATGACAAAAGCCGAGCTTTACGCTCGCAACCGTGAGATTCAGAGCCAGCTCTCTGAACTCAACGACAAGGCCTATCGTGAGGCCCGCGCCTTCAGTGAGGAAGAGCAGCGCACATGGGACGCTCTCTCTCGCGAGAAGGCACTGAACGAAGGCGAACTTCGCACCATGCTCACCGAGCGCGAGTTGGCCAAGTACGAACAGCACAAGAGCAAGGGCGAGATGCTTCGCGAATTGTTCAGAGAGGTGAAGGAAAGCGGCAAGCAGCGCGAAATCCTGCTCGCTCCCGGCACCAACTCCGACACCACGCAGAACACCATCGGCAACATCACAGCCTCAGGTGCTATCGAGTTGACCATCCACGAAATCATCCCCACCTTGCACGAAGGTCTCGGTCTTCCTGAGACTCTCCGCATCGTTACGGGCGTGACTGGCAACGAGGTATGGCCCGTGAGCATCAACGACGTGGAGATGGAGGAACTGGGTGAGGTTGCTCAACTGACCGACCAAAACCTGGACTTCGCCAACATCACCGCCGTGCAGCGTCGCGTAGGTCTGAAGGTGCCCGTCAGCAACATGGCCATCGACAACGCCGCCTTCGACTTGCTCGCATTCGTGCAGGCCAAGTTCACCATCGCCCTGCGCAAGTACCTTGCGAAGAAGGTGTACAGCCAGGCAGCGTGGACCGGCAACAAGGGTCCCTTCAGCGGTCTGACTCCCTCCGGCACCATCACCCTGGGCAGCGGCACTGAGTATGCCGACATCCTCCAGGCTGTCGCTCAGTTCAGCGACAAGGGTTTCTTCGAGGGCGACGTTACCATCATCCTCGACCGCGTGACCGAGGCACAGCTCAAGGCCACCCCGAAGATTGCAGGCGCTGCCGGCGGCTTCGTTGTGGAGAACGGCCTCTGCGCTGGCTATCCCTACGTGGTTACCCACTACCTCAACACCGAGCTCGACAGCAACGGCAGGTTGGTACCCACCAGCGGCAAGTGTATCGGCATCGGCTACTTCGAGTGGCTGGCACTCGAGCAGCATGGTCAGGTCCGCATGGTGGTCGACCCCGTGACGCTCGCAGATCGTAACGTGACACGAATCGTGCTTAACTCAGCATTTTCGATTACGGATTTGTCGGTGTACATCAACGGCGGCACGCCCAGCGGGGAAACCTATCCCACGCAGGCATTCGCCCTGTACACAGTGGCACAGCAGGACCCCACAACCGAGTAACCTGGTGTTCATAGTCTAACCGGGGGGCGGCGGCAATACAGCAGTTGAGCGTCTGCCGCCCTTCGGCACCAGTAAAAGAACATTACTAACCTAATCACAACACGCAGCGCAATGAGTCTCGCCACGGACAGCATCTTCATATCGGCCATCAAGTCCAACTCCAACGTCATGGAGCGCATCGGCGGCAGGTTGTATTCCACCGCCATACCACTCCCGGACGATGACGCGGACAACGTGCCCGTCCCGTACATTATCGTCACCTTCGACGGACTGACCAACGGAGGAACATCGAAGGACGAGATGTATGAGGCAGACACCGACGAGGTGACCATCAGCGTCGAAGTGACAGCCGAGAACCGCTCGGCGCTTGCCCAGCTTGTGCAGAGCCTTCGCGAGTGCATACGCGACTACATGCTCGACATGCACGCATCCGAGGACTTCCACATTAAGGACTATCAGTTCACGGCCGAGGCTGTGCAATTCGACCCCATGAAGCCATGCTACTGGCAGATGCTGCGCTATGTGTGTGATGTAACCAACGACTACGAATATGGGAGTTATTAAAGGACAAAATCTCCGAATCACCATCGGGGGTAAGTATATAGCCTTCGCCACCACGTGCACGGTACACGTCGCCGCTCAGCTTGAAGAGTCGAGTTCAAAAGACAGCACCAATGGCTGGCAGCAGCAGGACATTACGGGCCTTTCGTGGGACGTTTCGACCGACGCTTTGTACAGCGTGGACGCTGACGCTTCAGGTATCAACGGCGTGGACGCTCTCGACCTCATCCTGGCACAGCAACCCGTGACCATCGAGTTCACCCAGGCATCCGGCGAGAAGAACCGCGTGGCACCCGCTGGCGCCGTCGTGTACAGTGGACAGGCTATCGTGAACGACATCTCGGTGACGGCAGCCAATCGCGCCAACACCACATACAGCCTCCAGGCATCCGGCAACGGAGCCCTCACAAAGAGCTCCGCGTCTGACACGCCGACGACTGAGTAATCAACCAAGCGCAGCGCGGGCAATGATGACAACCCTCGCTGCGCTTTTCTAATTTCTCAAAGACTATGAACCCACACACCATCACCCTATTCGGGGAGACGCTCCCCATTGTATTCAACATGGCCGTCGAGATTGCCTTCGAGGAAATCAGCGGCGAGCCGTTCGACCTCGACGCACTACAAAAGCAACGCAACGCGCTGGCGCTCTACATGGCAGCCATCACGGTGGCCAACAAGGACACAGCCATCACGCTCGACAAGTTGCTCTATGAAGCAAAGGCCGAGGACATCATTACGCTGAAGGAGGCCGTATGGTCAGCCCTTGCCGACTGGGCAAACATTCCCGCAACGGCAGCACCCAAGAAAAGAAAGAAGGGCGACGACCCAAAAAACGCATAAGCGCCCACGAACTCTACGAGATAATCGTGGGCGAGTATGGAGTGCCCCGCCATGAATTCCTCTACGACCTGCGCCTTTGGGAGATTCTTGCCATACAACGAGGCCGCGCACGTCGTGCACGCCTATACTGGGAGCCCGCACGCTTCGTGGCGTTCACATCTGCCCGCGTGGCTGGTGCCAAATCGCTCCAAAGCATGCGCGACATGATTACCTTCCCCTGGGAGGAGGAAGAAACGCCCGAGGATGAACTCCCCACCGACGAAGAGATTGAGGCAATGCGCAGGCAACTTCAGGCGGAAAACGCAAAGAATTGAAGAAATGGAACTGGACACGATTTACAACGAGGATTGCTTGCAAGGCATGAAGCGAATACCCGACGGAAGCGTGGACGCGATAATTTGCGATTTGCCCTATGGGACAACGCGCAACCAGTGGGACAGCATTATACCACTCGACGCGCTGTGGTATGAATACAGGCGTGTTACAAAACCCAACGCCGCCATCGTGCTATTTAGTCAGCAGCCATTTACATCGGCACTCGTTATGAGCAACCCGGAAATGTTCAGATATGAGTGGATATGGGAAAAAGAAGCTGGGACGGGGTTCCTTAATGCAAACAAAATGCCCCTTAAAATACACGAAAATGTGCTTGTGTTTTATCGCGATTTGCCGAAATATAACCCAATAATGAGAAAGGGGTTTAGCCCTTACACTTCTTTTAGTAAAGGAGGCAAGACTTCAACTAATTACGGGGAGCATCACGAATACATTACAAAATCAAACGGCGAAAGGTTTCCTATTGATATTCTTTTCTTCCCGAGAGACAGAGACGGGTTCCATCCAACACAAAAGCCAGTCGATATAATGCGCTATTTTATAAGCACTTACACCGATGTTGGGGGGGTAATTTTGGACAACTGTATGGGCAGCGGGACCACAGCAATCGCGTGTATTAAGGAAAAGCGGCACTTTATCGGTTTTGAGTTAAACAAGGAGTATTTCGACAAGGCCGTGAAGCGCATCAATGCCGAGAAGTCTCAATTACTTTTGTTTTGAGGTATTAAGCAATTCCCCAATTCGGGCAAAATCGTCGTGCACATCTTCGGCCAACACTTTGGCATATTTGAGCGTCTGCTTTATGTTTGTATGCCCCAGCATGCGCGACACGTTCTCCAACTTAACGCCGTGGCGCAACATATACGTCGCGAATGTATGACGCGCAAGGTGCGAGTGTAACCTCGTGCGAATGCCCGCCGCGATGCCTATGTCTTTAAGCGCTCGATTGTACACCGCATTGTGCAGCTGTGGAACCTCCCACCCGTTACGCTCCAGCACAGCAACGGCAGGCGGCAACAACTGCGACACAAACGGCACCCCCGTCTTGATACGCTGACCAACCAGCCGCCACTGCCCGTTCACTTGCTTATACTTCGACAGGTCGAAAGATTCCGCATCCAGGTACGCCAGCCCCGTCCACAGTTGGAAGATGAACAAGTCCCGCGCCTTCGCCATGATGGTGCCAGGGGTGGGGCGCAGCGCTTCGATGGCAGCCACCTCCTCGTCCGTGAGGAATTCCGTCACCTCGCTTTCTCCTTTCTTGAACTGGCCACGCAGGCGGTCGTATGGGTTTGCGGGCAACAAATCCAGCATCACCGCCCTATTGAGCAGACACTTCAGGCTCTTGTGGTAATTGTAGCGCCCCGCATCGCTCAGCGGCAACGGCTTGCCGGCGATGGAGCGCAGCCACACGTCGAAGCTCACAATGTTGTCCGTGGTCACGTCTGCCCACGAGCGCATCACGCCCCATTCGTGCAGTCGCTTGTCCAGCGTTCGGTAGTGCTTCATCGTTCCCTCACGTATGGGGAGGCGTTCTATTTCGCTGCTCAGCCAATCCAGGAACACGTCCGAGCGCTCCACGTCCCACACCATTCGCTTAATTGCAGCCACGTCTATCTCCCGCCCATCTTTGAGGCGGTCGTTAATTATACCCTCTATTTTGCGCAGAATGATGCCCAGGCGCTCGTTCAGCTCGTTCGACTGGGGATGGTTCACCACGCGGTCGAACTGCCACTCAGACGCGCGCACGCGCACGCCTGTGCTAATATAAAATGGTTTCCTGTTGTGTGTGATTCTAACTTCAAGGGGACCTTCCGCCCCTTTCTTCGTTCTTCCTCTGTGGTCAAACACGATGGTGGTTGTTGTCATGGTCTTTTCGTTTTTGTTTACCCACCCAAATGCTTGGGTAAACAATGGGGAAACAAACGCCCCTAAATATACCTAATTCTCCCTTTTTCGACTTCCAACCGTTTCCCCTTCTCTACCTTTATTTATGCGCTTCGCCCGATAAATACTGGCTTCTCCGCATGTCCGCAAAGTGATTCGGATGGGGTCGTGACGGGAGGGGTAAGTGGTTGGGAATGAGTGGGGTTTTGTTGTGGGTGGGTAAACGGGTGGATAATTATTTATTTGTTTGTTGTGTTCTCGGTTGGGTGCGACGGGGAGCCCACGGGGAGAGTGGGGGCGCATGGTTGGGGGAATGTGACGGGACACTGCGGAGCTCCGCACATGGGGGAGAGGGGAGTGCCGTCTGCTGCCAGGGGGAGGGAGGAAGCGGGGATGGGGTATTGGCCACGGGCTCCCATGAGGGTGGCGGTGAGTTGCTGGGAGATGTTCTGAAGGGCCTCGCGTTCCTGCGTCAGTTGTTCGCGGACATCCTTCACCTCGCGCAACTGGGTGTTCAGCTCCGTGCGCAGTTGCTCCACCTCGTGGATAAGTTGGGCGTATAGTTCCATGATGCTGTTGTTTCCCTTTGGCTCGGTTTTTTGTTCTTCTGCCGGTGCCGTGCTTAACAACTCTCCCCGACCGTTCACTATGTAGTCGAGGTTGAATATATTGCCGACGCACGAATTCATGGCCGCGAGAAATTCCTTGTTAATTTCACGCATTCCAGCCGTCGTTACATTTCGCGATATGGCCGCCTGACTTGTGCCCATCATTTCGGCAAGTTTCGCCTGCGTTATTTTCCTTTGTCGCTTTAAGTATGTAAGCGCTTCGACAAGGCGCATTTGTTGTGCGTTCTTTTCCATAATATACCGTATAAATGTTAACAATTCTTAAATTATTCACAAATATATCACTTAATTCAAATACTTTTTGTAACTTCGCACTCAGATAAAGATAATCGGGCACGACGAAAGCCGTCGGACATAGCGATGTCCAATTTGCGGATATGTGGTTGGCAAATATACGGCTTTCTCCCGATTACCTCCAAATAAAGTGATATTTTTTAATAATAATTAAGAAATGCTGCCCGAAGAGATACGGAACATGGTGATGGCCGAGAAAGACAAATACACGGCGGGAAGGCTCGCGAGACTGGCCGCAGCATCAAGTATCTACTACGACATAGCACGGGAAAAGATAAAAGAAAAAAGAAAGAATATGACCCAGTACGAGAAGATGGAAATCTTGGCAGCCATTCGGCAGTCGGTGGGACAGGTAAAGCGCGAATACGAGGAGCAATACCTGACCGGCGAGGAGTTGTGCCGCCAGTTTGGGTGCTTCACTCCCTCTTGGCTGAAGACTTACGGGTGCCTGTTGCCCAGGGTGCAGGCGCATGTAGTGGACGCGGATGGTGTGGAGCATGTGACGGGCTGGGTGTATCCTCGCTTTGCCATTGCCGAGATGGCGCGAGACAATAAACTGAGATTTGTGGCGCAAGCGCCAACGAAATAGACGAAAGGCACGCAGCGGCGTGCCCCAGGGGATGCAAACATACGCATATCATCAGGAAGACCTTTTTCTCATTTCAATTCACGCATCCCCGAAAAGCCCCGAAAAGCCGGAACAAGGGCAAGCCGGCGACGGTGCACGAAAGTGCGAGCTTGGCTGAGCGGGTGAGGTTCGACTCCTCCCCGGGGCACAAAAACAAAGCGGTCGTAGAGTCCAGCGCGATGGAGCGCGAACGAGTAATGAAGACAGCCTGGGCGCCTGTCCTGCCAACCTTTGCGACGGAGTTCATTGACCTACTGGAACCAAAAAGCGATTCATGCGAAAGTACACCCAGCGCAGCGAGCGCCGTGACGGTGGAAAGGCGCATGAGGAATACTAAGACAGCGACGGGCGGCATAGTAATGTGTGGCCCCTCGCGATACTATTGCGGAGGCTTGTGCCTTACTATGGCGCAAGCCCTCGGCATACTATGGCAGGCGCAGAAAGTCGGTAAAATAGAGCAACCGACAAATGACCAAAACCCGCGGCAAAATAGACGTCTATTTTGGAAAATCGACCAAATCAATAGACCGAATAGACCGCGATGCCTTAGAATCTACACTGAGCGCCGGAGCGTTGCCGGCCTGCGCCTCTCACTTCTTACACTCTGTTTTCCATAGTAAATAACTTTTTTGAGTTTTGTGAGGAAGCCTTCGCTGTGAAGCGCGGGCGCTCTTGGGAGCCCTCGGTGGACGAGACACTGAAACAAAGAAAGAATAAAGCTCAGGGGTACAGCGGCCCTGCCTTCTTAAAAGTTTCTTTGTGCTGAAGGGGCCGTGAAGGTCTCAGGAGGGAGTCCGATTCTCCCCGCTCCCACTATTAGGTCGTAGGAACCGGTAAAGGCGCGTGAAAGCGTGGCAGAATAGAACAACCACGCATGGATAAGGAACCCGGGCGAGTTTGAGCTCATTTTCTCGCCCGATGCTCTGAAAACCTAGGATGAGTGGTGGGGCGGTACCACCCACGCGCCCGTTTATTTTTGTTCATATCTTGATTCATTGTGGGCATTTATTGGAAGCCGTGAGGCTTCGGCCCGTAGGTAAAAGAATTAGTTTTCATTTTGTCCCCATCTTCGCTGCGAAGCGCGGGTGGTTTTCTTTTGATTATTAACCCCCTAAACATATACGACTATGAAGAAAAGGTTTTTTGCATTGCTGACGGCTACCATTTGGAGCCTCCCCTGCTTGCTCATTATCAACGAGAACATGAACTGGTGGAACCTCGTGGGCGTTGCCTGGTTGGGTTTCCTTGCCTTTGGTGGCATGCGATTCCTCGTGCCTGCATGGATGTGGAAAGAGCTCCAGCAATACTGCCAGGAGCGCGACGATGAAGACATTTTTAACCACAAATAAATACGACTATGATAATACAAGGAACAGTTAAGGAACTGCTCGGCGTGCGCTCCGGCATCAGTCAGCGCACCGGCCAACAATGGAGCATTCAGGACGTGCTGGTGGATTACAAAGAGACACAGCGCCAGCAAACCCCCGACGAAGTTATACTAAGCGTAAGGACCGACACGCTGACGAAGGAAGCCATCCAACCCGGCGACCCATTCACGGCAGGCATCACCCTGGAAGTGAAGGAGTACAACGGCAAGAAGTACAACCACGTGAACACACGCATGTTCCGACGTGGCTGGATGGTTACGGAAGAGCCACAGCAGACCGAAGAAAAGCCCAACGACCTGCCCTTCGACTAAACACGCGAGACTATGGAAGAGAGTAACAACCTGCCGCCATTGGGCGAAGGGCTGGAGGTGCCCGACTTCCTGCGGACGGATGAATGGTTTGGGACAGACCCCGAACCCTATCTGCTCGACTTTACGGAAGCATACCGCGCCCCGCACTACACCCTCACATATAACGACATCGGCTTCGCCCCACTGGGAGGCATTCACGCCATCACGGGACAGAGCGGAAACGGCAAGACGATGACCATCGCGCAGTTCATTGCCGCCATACTGAGCGGCGACTGCGGAAACATACACTACAACCTGGGCGACATGATACCCAACCCCCGCGTGCTGTACATCGACACCGAGATGGAGAAAGACAACACCATCGCGATGAAGAACCGCGTGCTGAGCATGACGGGCAGGGACATTGGCGAACGGTACGACGACTTCGTGGTGGTGATGCTCAGAGAGGCAGCCAGCGACGACAAGAAAGTGAGCGCAGCCGTGATGCGCTGGCGCTTGACGCTGAAGGCCATCTACCTCTACCGCCCCACGGTGTGTTTCATCGACGGCCTGCTCGACGTGGTGGACGACTTCAACGCCAACACCGAGTGCCAGGAACTCATCTACAAGTGTATGCAGGTGGCCACACACTACGGCATCTCGCTGTGGTGCCTGGTGCACCAAAACCCCGGCACGGAGAAGTTGGTCGGCCACATGGGCAGCATGCTCGAGCGCAAGGTGACCGACATCTTCGAGACCAAGAAGGAGAAGAACGTCACCACAGGCCTCGCCACCTTCACCGTAAGACAAAAGAAGGCGCGCGGCCGCGACATTCCCGACTGGATGTTCCAAGTGACCAGCGAGAAGGCATGGGGCGAACCCGTACAGCTCGACACCGAACCCGCGCTCAATGACGAGCCCATAGCCATCAAGAAATGGCTGGAGGTTGGTCGCTACGACATAGAGTGGCCGGCATCGAAGGACAAGATAAAGAGTATCTTCAAGAACAGGGGCGGCGTGAAGAACAAGCCCGCGCAAGATGACAACATCAAGGTGGCGCTGAACCGCCGCTTCATCATTGAGCAACCAAAGGAGACGCGCACGAAGGGACAGACCCATGTCAAGTACATACTGAACCCCGAGGTCTTCCCCGACGATAAACCATTCGGACCACCCCTCGAGGAGGCACCCTTCTGAGGGTAACTTCCCCAACTTCCCCATATACCCCCTTACAGGGGTATATGGAGGGTAACTTCCCCAAATGGATTTGCACGCCGCAACAGCCCCACTGCCCTGCGCTGGTATGGGCGCGGGCAGAGAGGGGCGGTTACAGCGTCGCAGTGTCTCGCGCGTGTGCGCATTGGCTAACATGTATCTATATTAAAAACAATGATTGACAAATCGACCGAGCAGCGCATCAAGGACTCCGCCGCCATCGTGGACGTGGTGAGCGACTTCCTGGAACTGCGCCCGAAGGGGCGGAACTATGAATGCCTGTGCCCCTTCCACAACGACCGGCACCTCGGCTCCTTTGTGGTGAGCCCCGCGCGCAACTGCTACAAGTGCTTCTCGTGCGAAGCCAAAGGCGGCCCCGTGGACTTCCTCATGGAATACGCCCACATGGACTACCCCGACGCGCTGCGCTACCTCGCCCACAAGTACGGCATATTTGTCGACGAGTCGGGCAAGTGGAAGGACGTGAAGCCAGCAAAGCCCCGCAGCATCGAGGACTGCATACCCGCCGACCTGCCGGCGAAGCTGTGGCCCGCCAAGTGGGTGGAAGGATACACCAACCTGGACGGCGACAACCTGGTGCAATGGATGAAGAGCATCCCGTGGGACAACTGCCAGCGCATGCGACTGGAGCAGGTGCTGAAAGACTACAACGTGGGCCATACCCACATATCGTGGAAGGGAGAGCACGACTTCACCCTGTTTTGGCAACTGGACAACCAGGGACGGCTGCACAACGCCCACATGATGAAGTACCAGCCCGACGGCCATCGTGTGAAGGGCAAGTACGACTACGGGCAGACATGGCTGCACGCAAGGCTGCGCCACAGTGGCCGCTTCTACGACATGAAGAACGCCCCGTCGTATTGCCTCTACGGGCTGCACCTGCTCGACCAGTGGCCCACCGCCACGGTGTGCATTGTTGAGAGCGAGAAGACCGCCCTGCTCATGGCCACAGCCTACGGCAACAACGCCGCCCACCTATGGATGGCGTGTGGAGGACTTCAGAACCTCAACGAGAAGTTCCTGCGCCCACTCATGGAGGCCAAGCGCAAGGTGTCCATCTTCCCCGACCGCGACGGCATAGACGCATGGACCAAGAAGGCGCTGGAGATAGAATACCCGCTCACCATCAACACCGACGTGGTGACCAAATACTGGCACCCGGAGGACGGGCCGAAGGCCGACATCGCCGACGTGGTGGTGAACAGCATCCAGCGCACGGCCAAAGACAAACTAACCACCCAGCCGGCATGCGACGTGCTGGACGCTATGGCCAAGCGTAACCCTGCGCTTGCCACCCTACGCGACAAACTAAACCTAAAACCAACAGACGAAACCAATGCAGAGCAATGACGAGAACTACGTGGTCGTAGCCACCAAACTAAGCCCAGAAGCGAACGCGCGGCTGGAGATGATAGCCCGCGCCCGACGGATGAAGAAGTACGAACTCATTCAGATGGTGTGCGACGTCATCATCCGCTACTGCGACAAGGCGCACAACCTTTCGCGCGAGATAGAGTTGGTCATGGCCGTCTTCGAGCACATGATTGGCTGGGAGGGAGCCTTCAACCTGGCCGACCCCACGGCATCGCCCGAGATAGTGGAGGCCACCTACTACCTGACCTCGCCCGACAAGAAGGGCGTGCGGGCCGTACACGTGGAGCGCCCGTTCTTCGGAGAGTGGACGCAGAACTACAACATCCAGGAGATACTGGAGAAGACCATCAACATGCTCGTGCCCGAGCGTTACCAGCGTCTGCGGCAAGTGGCCATCGACATGGGAGCCACCTCGCTGCTCCAAGTCATCGACGAACTAATCGACAACCACACGCAAGCGGCCGACATGGACGCGATACGCCAGGAATTCGAGGATGCCGACCGCAGCGACTGGGGCATCAAACCAGCCAAGCAACCCTACAAGAGACGCAGGAAAGACAATAATAACCTATTATTCACTGACGATGAGTAAGAAATTCATACTTGAAAAGGTCGACGGCGTAATACTGAAGACCGAAGTGGAAGAAGAGAAGCCCGCGTGGGACCCCGACATGCGCCACCTGCCCGACATTGTGAAGGCACAGATGGACAAGTTCCTCGACTACGTCGGCAGGCGTAGGCGTATGGCCGTCACCCATGTGGCGCTCATGCAGTTCGCCCGCTGGGGCACCGCCACCGAGAAGACGGTGGTGCTGAACCTCGACGACGGCTACGGCGGCACATATCAGAAGGAGCACACCTTCTACAAGTTGGACTGCCCGGAGCCTAACAAACGCCTCGACGGCTCAGTGTGGCCGCGCCCCTATGGCTCACGCCCCAAAGGTCAGCGCATATGAGCCGCGACAAGGACTACCAGCACCTGCTCAACTCGAAGCGCTGGCGAGAGCTCCGTGCCTGGAAGCTGAACGCGCAGCCATTGTGCGAACTGTGCGAGGCCGAAGGCTATGTGCGCAGCGCCGTGGACGTCCACCACAAGACGCCCGTCGAGAGCGCCCGCACGCCCAGCGAGATGGAGCGCCTATGCTTCGACCCCGCCAACCTCCAAAGCCTGTGCATACCATGCCACGCCCGAGTGCACAAGGAAGCCCGAAGCCATAGCCGCGACAGCCACCAGCAAAGGGCCGACGAACGACTGGAAAGATGGAAAGCCCGACACGACCGAGCCAACCGCCCCGAAACGTGAC
>JAEIGA010007894.1_pt1 | contig 16152 bp, 13 predicted proteins | sample 9270691 | NCBI WGS metagenome assembly JAEIGA01 (sample SAMN17057246, study PRJNA624740) | gut metagenome | biome: biome; isolation source: fecal sample | host: Bos grunniens | place: China: Xizang | collected 2019
AATGGATAGGCAGTCCGAATCTGCCAAAACGCTTGAGAACATCGTAGAGTTTTTCAGATCCCCAATAGCCCTGATGCTGGTGAGACTGAATACCGATTGCAGATATCTGAACGCCTGCATCTAAACATTCTTCAATAAGCTTCTCATATTGCGGAGAAGTATTGAAATCGTTAATGAGGAAAGTACCATCAGGATTAGCTGCTCTGGCGCAATCAAATACTTCCTTAACAAGCGTAACTCTTCCGTATTTATTGCAGATCCTGGTAACTGCATTATCGTACTTATCAAATACCGGCATGATAACAACTTCATTGATAACATCCCATATATCGATTACACCTTTAAACGCAGTAACCTCTCTTGTTATTCTTTCGAGCTGCTTATCCATTATGACTTCATCTGAATACTTTAAGAGCCAGTCAGCACATACGGTATGCCAGCAAAGAGGATGTCCTTTGAGAGTTACATTATTGCTTCTCAAAATATCAGCGGCAGCTTTTCTCTGGTCAAAAAGAATATTACCTTCTTCAATCTCATACTGTCCCCAATAGAAAGGAAGTGTTCCGTAATTAAACAGTTTAAGCCATTTTTGTGTCCTATCCTGATCGAGACCTTTTCCTGACCAATCGACAAAATCGAAAGCACCGGAACCGAATAAAAATTCATGGGATTTTTGTTTTAAAACGAGTTCCTTATCAGCTACAGGATTACCGTTTCTGTCTGTTACCTGAACCATACACTCGCCAATGCGGTGCGAAGGGGTGGAAATTGAATTCATGCCTTTATTTTCCTTCCTTTTTCCTAACTTACAAAAATTATAAGTTATTCAAAACGGAAAGGCTGTCATATATCTTGTCAAAATGTATAGATAAATAATCTGTTGTGAATTCTTTCAGGTCCTGTTCGGTCTTTTTGTCAGCATTCGAAGTAAACATTCTCTTCAGATCACATGTAGCGAAAAAGTTTAACGCTCTGACAGCAGGCTCATCAAGAAGTCTGTTAAATGATCTGTTCTGACTGCTCTCTGAACCGCCGGAGATATTGATCATGTATCTTCCCTGTTTATCACCTGATGCCTTATATAGCGGATCGTCGAGATCATATAAAACCGTGAAGCCTGCTATAGTCAGGAGTCTCCAATTAAATGCTGAATAAATCAGAAGATATTTATCCTTGTTATTAGCCAGCATATAATAAGCATAAACTGCCAGTTCATATGCTTCTTTGGCATTCTCACTTTGAAGAGTGCAATCCATAAGACAGGATGAAATATGCGCGGCAACAGTCATTTGTTCCAGACTGTCCATAATCTTTGAATTGCTCTCAATTATCGATGCGTCTTTGAGATAGTAGTATCCGTGTGAAACAGATACAACAAAATCACAGAGCATATAAGGCATTGAGAAACAGCCTAATGAACTGCCTGGTTTAGAAACACCTTTCGCGCAGATGGTAATAAGACCCCTGTCTGCAGTTAAAACAGATAAGAGCCTGTCCTTATCCTTGTATTCATTTGAACGGATAATGAGACCGCGGCAGTTAAAAGGATCCATTATTCATCAATATCTTTGCCGAGGCCCGTCTCACCTAACAGAGCATCGTTGTTCTGCCAGTCGTTTCTGACCTTAACATAAAGATCGAGAAAGACTTTGCAGTCGAGCATCTTCTCGATATTTCTTCTGGCAGCGGTACCAATTCGCTTGATCATCTGACCGTCTCTGCCGATAATGATTCCCTTATGAGAGTCTCTGGAACAGATAATATCGGCCTTGATTACAGCGATAGAACGGTCGTCACCATCAGTTATCTCACCATCGTCATTCTTCTCTTTGAACTCAGTGATAATAACAGCTGTACCATGAGGGATCTCCTGATCAGTGTAGTGGAGAACCTGTTCACGGATGAGTTCGGCAGCAATGACACGCTCTGTCTGGTCAGTCATGTATTCACTGTCGTAGAGCCTCGGTCCTTCAGGCAGCATCTTGGTAATTACAGATAACAGGAGATCAACATTCTTACCTGTCTTCGCACTTATCGGAACTACATCTTCAAATGAATAGAGTTCTGAATACTTCTGTGTAAGAGGCAGGAGCTTTGCCTGTCCAGCTTCATCATACTTATTGATAGCAAGAATTACTTTCTTATTGCTGTCCTTCAAAAGAGACATCAGTTTCATCTCAACCGAGCCGGGTTCAGGGAATCTGCCGTCCGCAATAAGAACTACGCAGTCAGCACCCAGTGCAGCCTTATATGATCTGTCGACCATAAACTCACCCATCTTGGATGTAGGCTTATGGATACCAGGTGTATCAGTAAAGATGATCTGTGTATCTTCAGTATTGTAGATTGTTCTGATATTGGTTCTGGTAGTCTGGGGTTTATGAGATACGATAGCAATCTTCATTCCTGTTATGTAATTAAGGAGTGTTGATTTACCGACATTAGGACGGCCCAGCAATGCAACTGTTCCGCAATGCGCACAGGGAGTTCCTGCAGGAATCAACACATCATCAGAAGTGTTATCCCTGTGGTTATCCATTTCATAAATATCTTTTATCTCATCATCGAAAGCAAGATCCAATTCTTTCATCAGTCTCTTCTGTCGGTCGATCATAATCTTCTCATCTATAGGATCGATATGATCGTATCCGAGCAAATGCAAAATAGAATGAGCAATCAGGAACATCGCTTCTCTCTCAAAAGAATGGCCAAAACTCTCAGCCTGCGCCTCGCATGCAACAGGATTGATCAAGATATCTCCATAACACAGAACCTGATTACCATCTTCGTCAGTCTCAAAATCACCACTGTCAGGAATCAGTTCGAACTCACCTTCGTTGAGTTCGAGCATCGGGAAAGAAAGACAATCTGTCTCCTTATCTATTTCACGCTGCTCACGGTTGATCTCCCGAATCTCATCAGGTGTCACATAAGTCAAGGTAGCATATGCATCTTTAAGTGATCTCGCTACCTGCGGTGAACAGTAATCGTCACTGGAGATTACCTCACTTAACTTCGCTATAAAACCTTCAAGAGATGTCAGTTTCTCTTCTGAAAAACCTTCTGCATTATTAACAATATTTATTTTCATTCAGGGTACTTGATCCTTTCGTGGAAGACACCGGCATATACCTGCTTGAACGCAACGACAATCTGTTCGAGATCATCAAAAGACAAACCGGAATTGCTTAACTGGTCCTGATCGATCTTATCTTTGATAAGTGCACGGATAAGCTGCTCTGCACTCGAAACGTCAGTAGTCTTCATTGATCTAACTGCAGCTTCACATGTATCAGCGAGCATAACGATAGCAGATTCTCTGGAAGACGGTATATGTCCTCTGTACTTAAAATTATTGATATCCGGCGGTTCCAATCCTCTCGCCTTAGCATCTTCTACAGCCTTACGGTAGAAATACGAAGGATATGTAGTACCGTGATGCTCATCAATGATCTTAATAATCGCATTAGGAAGTCTCTCCTTCTTTGCGAGCTTAACACCATCTTCAGGATGCTTAGTAATTATCGCAACACTCTCCATAACAGTAAGCTTGTCATGAGGATTAATGCCGTCATGCTGGTTCTCTGTAAAATACTCAGGGTTCTCGAGCTTACCGATATCGTGGTAATAAGCAGCAACTTTACAAAGCAATGCATCAGCTCCGATAGCTTCAGCTGCAGAGTCCGCAAGATTTGCAACCATCATGGAGTGTGAATGTGTACCTGTAGCCTCGAGGAACAATCTCTTGAGAAGATGCTGGCCAGGCTGGCTCAAACTGATGAGCTTAACCGGTGATGCAGCATTACTGATGAGCTCGTAGATAGGTGACAAACCGATAGCAGCTACCAGCGAGGCGATGCAGCTTACGAATGTATAGATAACTGAATTCAGGAATGATGTTCTCGCATTACCGATAAGGAAGTTATAGGAAATGCTGGCACCGATAGTTGCGAGCGTCGGGAAAAAGATGAGCGCTGCGTTGTTAATGATCCTGTCTGTCCTGCCCGCAAAAATCGAACAAAGAACAATACCTACAAGGCTGATAAAGAACATTTCAGGATCAAAACTGTACATCGGCCATACGAACAACAGGTTCAAAACAGACAGGATGATACCGTCCTGTGTTCCAAGATACATAGCGCATACAGCCGCAAAGAATATAACGATACAAAGAAGCGATGATATCGTTGAAAGATATACGGATGCTCCGATAGTGATAAGGAATGTAACGAGGAGCATGTAGAAGATCGGCATGCTGATCTTCAGTTTCTTTCGCTCGATATTAAGATATACCAGAGCGCAAGCTGCAACGATCAGGACATAAAAAGCAGCTCTGATAAGAATGACCAGGTTAAATGAGGAATCTCTGATGAGCTCCAATTCAACAAGGTTACTGTAGATATGCTCATCGATAATGGATCCTGCCTCAACGAGTCTGGAACCCTTATCTATCATGACAGGATCATTTAATACCGCAATATAAGCATTGTTTGCAGAATCCGCAGTTGCCTTCTCATCGAAAACCGTATTGGGTTCGAGAGTTGCAGACAGGACAACGGACATTGCATCAGCATATTTTGAATAAGAAGGATTTGCCTCGCGGAATGAATTAATCTGTTCCTCAATCTTAGTGCTGAGAACTGCATCATTAACATCACCCAGCATAATGAGTTCAGCCAAACCGGTTGTCTTCTCTCTAATGTAGGTAAATGTAGAACCGGACATCTCAAAAAATACAACGATTTTTTCAGGTTCAACCTTAACATTAAGTGTCTGATCAACGTTTGCAGCTAACTGGCTGGCAGCTTCTGCAGCTGCTATAGGTGATGAAGTGAGTCTGGACTGAGTAACGACCTGTCTCTGCTGTTCTGTGAGGTCAAAGAAATCATCAACTCTGTCGATGCATTCTTCAGACTGCTTATCTGATCTTACGAAAATATCATCAACAGTATTTCTCGCAACAATAGCACGTCTCTCAGTCTCATAAGAGTCAGCAAAAGTTCTGGGAGCATATATATCCTGGTTAGCTATGGAACCAACCTCATAATCATAACTGGTCGGAAGAGATCCGGTGAAAACCAGGAATACAATAGTAAGTGCCGCAAGCACTAGCGATATGATCTGATGGAATTGCGGTTTTACAGATTTGTTATTACTCATAAATCACCTTTGCTGTTCTTAGCATTCTCATAAGCTTTAACTATCCTTGCAACAAGGCTGTTTCTTACAATATCAGTATCATTTAATCTGACGATCTTAATGCCCTCAACGTCCTGCAAAACAGTTATGGCATCCTTAAGTCCGCTCTCAATTCCTCTGGGCAGATCGATCTGTGTAAAATCGCCGCAGACACATGCCCTGCAGTTAACACCCAATCTGGTAAGGAACATCTTCATCTGTTCAGGAGTCGTATTCTGCGCTTCATCCAAGAGAACAAAACAATCATCAAGATTTCTGCCGCGCATAAATGCCAACGGAGAAACTTCAATTACACCCTTATCGTAATAGCGCTCGAACATTTCCTGTCCTAACAGAGCAGACAGAGCATCATAGATAGGACGCATGTAAGGATTTACTTTTTCTTCAATATCTCCGGGCAGGAAGCCTAAACGCTCACCTGCTTCAATTGCAGGTCTGGTCAGAATGATTCTGGAGACTTCCCTCGCCTTCAGCGCCTTCACAGCCATAGCAACACCAAGAAATGTCTTACCCGTACCGGCAGGGCCGCTGCAAATAACCAGTTCAGATTGCTTAAGAGAATCAACATACATTCTCTGGCCAAGTGTTCTGGCCTTGATAGCGCGGCCGGAAGGAGTCATATAGAAAACTTCGTCTGATGTCTTAAGGAATTCTTCGAGTCTGCCGTCTTTGGAAAGATTCATTATGTAGAGAATATCAGTTTCATCTATTTCAGTATCGGAAGACAACTTATCGAGAGCAATGAAAGCATCTTTGGCGCATATTACATTACGGGCATCACCTGAAAAGACAAAACCCTTTCCGTCATGCTCAATACCGACTTCAAAAAAGCCGGCGACTCTTGCAGCATAAACGCCTGCTGTATTAGCTGAATTAATGAGTTGTTCTATTCTGTCTTCCAAATATTCTCTCCTATAACCGAATTATTATTCTAAATAAAAATATCGTCAACCATTACCCTTAAGACTATTAAGCAGAGCGCTGTAGTAATCAGGAAGATCAACTTCGAAATGCATAGTCTCTCCTGTTCTGGGATGAACAAAAGTAATTGCCTGGCTATGCAAAGCCTGTCCTGCCAAACCATAGTTCTTACGTCTTGATGCATAAACAGGATCACCAACAACAGGATGACCGATATAAGCCATATGTACTCTGATCTGATGTGTTCTGCCCGTCTCGAGAACTAACTTAAGATCAGTCAGTTCACCTAATCTGTCTACCACCTCGAAATGAGTAACAGCAGACTTCCCCTCCTTAACAACAGCCATCTTACGTCTGTCATTAGCTGAGCGTCCGATAGGAGCATCTACCATTCCCCTGTCTTCTTTAACATATCCGTATACCAACGCTCTGTACTCACGGACAATCTCATGTCTCGAGAGCATATCAGCCAGTTTCAGATGCGTAAAATTATTCTTGCAGGCGAGCATCAGACCTGATGTATCCTTATCGATTCTGTGAACGATACCGGGTCTTAAAACGCCATTGATATCGGATAACTCATCTTTGCAATGAGCAAGCAGCGCATTAACGAGAGTTCCGTCACTGTGACCTGCAGCCGGATGAACTACCATTCCCTGAGGCTTATTAATTACGAGGAGATCCGAATCTTCATAAACGATATCAAGAGGAATATCCTGTGCAACAAAAGATTCATCTTCAACAGGTGCAGGAATATCGGCTTCAACGACATCACCGTTTGAGAGCTTTGTTCCTGCCTTGGTTATCACATTACCGTTAACAGTAATCTTACCGTCATCGATGAGTCTTTTATAAAACGACCTGGAATAAGTCGTATCAAACGATTCTGTAACAAAGCTGTCGAGCCTTACGCCGTCCTGATCACATACTTTAGAATCAATCGGCATCTTTTACCTTCTTCTTGAAAAGGAGATTCCAGAATTCTTCAAAAGACTTAGAAGCAAATATGATTATGCAAATGAGAAGGATCGTTCCCACAACTGCGCAAATATCTGCAAAATTGAAAATCGGGAAAGTATATGAACCGAAATCAAATCTTAAATAGTCAACAACATATCTGAGCAGGAATCTGTCTACAAGGTTGCCGAACGCACCTGAAGACAAAAGGCAGAAAGCCAATGAAATGAGCTTCATTCCCTTTCGAGATGCGATGATCATAAAAACAAAGATAACTACGCCCAGCAAAAGAGAAATGGCGGACAGAAAATAAATACCCCATGCCTTATCTGCAAAGAGTGAGAACGCGCTGCCTGTATTACGGCAATGGTAAAGTGAGAAGAAACCCTTGATAATATCTATCTGTTCATAGAGTCCGATATTCTCAACAACAACCTTCTTAATAAACTGATCAATCGTAATAAGCAGGATCGAAAGGAAAATATAGAAAACCAATACATCCAATCCTGATGAAACTTTCTTTTTTACAACGTCACTCATATTCACAAAACCGTTTAATTTCAATACACCTTCCGTTTTTATCGGTCTCAAAGATAATACCACATACAAAACCGGGACCGTCTGCCGGTTCGTATTTAGCAGGAAGCTTGTACGCCAGCCTCTTTATAGATGTATCAACATCCATTCCAAGTACTGATTCCTTAGCTCCCGTCATGCCGCAGTCAGTAATGTATCCGGTACCATTAGGCAGGATATCATCGTCAGCTGTCTGAACATGTGTATGAGTACCTGCAACAACAGATACTTTGCCGTCAAGATAATAACCCATTGCACACTTCTCAGATGTGGCATCACAGTGGAAATCCAGAACAATGGTATTACAGCCTTCAACCCTCTTAAGCCTGTCTACGATCTTATCTGCACATGAGAAAGGATTATCCGGAAGAACATTGGCATAAACCTGGCCTAAGAGGTTAAATACGCCTATCTTCTCCCCATTCTTCTCGAAAGTACAAAAATCATTACCGGGCCAGGAGGGGCTGAAATTGGCAGGTCGTGCCACATTATCAAGCTTTGATATCTGGCTGATGAATTCTCTGTTGGAAAAAGTATGATTACCCATAGTAAAAAGATCGGCACCGGATGATTCCAACTCTCTGATTATGTTAGTTGAAGCTCCCAAACCGTGAACGCTGTTCTCAGCATTCACTATGCAGCAATCTATCCTGTTATTCTTTAAGAACCCTGGCATTACAGTGCGAAAAGCACGACGTCCCGCAAACCCGACAACATCGCCAACGAAGCAGACTCTCAAAGCAATAACCTCCTAAAATAAATAATTAAGAAAATTATAACAAAAAAAGGACCTCAGGTCAGTATCTTCTGATACTGACCCAAGGTCCTGATTTTTTGTTTGGAACGATGATACTAACGAGTTAAATAAATATATATGAAAACGTAAAATAATTATTTAGCAACGTCAGTTGCCCTCGTCTCTCTGATGACATTTACTTTGATCTGTCCGGGATAATCGAGTTCATCCTCAATCTTCTTGCAGATATCACGAGCCTTGAGCGTCATCTCATCATCTGAAACCTTATCAGGTGAAACGATAACACGAATCTCTCTGCCTGCCTGAATGGCGAAGCTCTTTTCAACACCCTCAAAGCTTGTTGCGATCTCTTCAAGCTTCTCAATTCTCTTGATGTATGTCTCGAGATTCTCTCTTCTTGCGCCTGGTCTGGCTGCAGAAATAGCATCTGCTGCTGCAACCAATACAGCCTCTGCGGTCTGAGGTTCAACATCTCCGTGATGCGCCTCGATGCAGTTGATGACCGCAGGACTCTCATGAAATTTCTTGGCAATGTCGACACCGAGCTGGATATGTGTTCCTTCCTGCTCGAAATCCACAGCCTTACCAATATCATGTAAGAGGCCTCCGCGTCTTGCAAGATTACTGTCAAGTCCGAGTTCGTCCGCCATCATTGCTGCGATCCATGATACTTCAATAGAATGCTGCAGTACGTTCTGTCCGTACGATGTGCGGTAATGCAGACGGCCTAAAAGCTTAATTACTTCAGGATGCAGGTTCATAACACCTGTATCAAATGCTGCCTTCTCACCCTCGGCTTTAATAGTATTATTGAGTTCCTTCTTTGCCTTACCGACCATTTCTTCAATTCTGGCCGGATGGATTCTACCATCTGCTACAAGTCTTTCAATCGTTAATCTTGCGATCTCTCTTCTGATAGGATCGAACGATGAAAGAACGATTGCTTCAGGTGTATCGTCGATGATCAAATCGACGCCCGTTATTGTCTCGATTGCTCTGATGTTACGTCCCTCACGACCGATGATTCTACCCTTCATCTCGTCGTTAGGAAGACTTACGACAGATACTGTTACTTCAGAGACGTAGTCGGATGCATAACGCTGAATAGCATTAACGATAATGTCTTTTGCAACCTTATCGGCATCCTGCTTGGTCTTTTCTTCCATTTGCTTGAGCATCAAAGCCATATCATGTGTATATTCACGCTTTGCTTCATCAAGTACTAAGCTTCGGGCATCTGCAATTGTAAGACCGGAAACTCTTTCGAGTTCACTCTTCTTACGCTGCTCGTAATCCTTGGCTCTGGCTTCGAGTTCGGCAACATTCTGCTGACGCTTCTCGATTTCCTCCTGCTTGCGTTCACAATTAGCTTCAATACGATTGATATTCTCTTCTTTCTGCTCGAGCCTATTGCGTTCCTTTGCAAGCTCCTGTTTCTTTTCTCTTGCCTCACGCTCCAACTCGGAACGGACACGGGAAACTTCTTCTTTTGCCTGCAAAAGCAAATCACGTTTGTTGTTCTCAGCTTCTTTCTGTGCATTTGCAAGAAGCACATTACTCTCCTCTTTAGATTTAGCAATGTCCTCCTCAAGTCTCTTTTGCTCGCCGGAAATCCCGGATTTGAAATAGACTGTTGCGATTATAATACCCAGAATAAGACCAACAACGCCCGCGATTATTGCATAATAAAACGGTAACTGTGGCACGTTGGTACTCACCTCCAAAAATATTTAGTTGTCAAAGAACGTATAAAATGGCTCTGACAAGCCATTGAATATTGTAGAAATAAAACCCCTTTCTGTCAATAATTTGTTAGAATGTAACAATGAAAATAGATTATTTTGTTCAAAATGAATATAACGGGTGTGAGATCCAGCAAATAATGAGGCGCGAGTTCAAGATGAGCACCACCTGGGTCAAGCGTGTAAAACTCTATGGTACGGTTGAACTTAACGGAGTTCATGCCAGAGTAAAAGACAGGGTAAATACCGGTGACAGACTATATTTTGAATATGAAGAGAACTCTGCTGCGCTCACTCCCCCGCCTAATGTTGCAATTGTATATGAGAATGAACATTATGCCGTCGTAAACAAGCCTGCAGGCATGGTAACCCACCCCTCACACGGCCATCTTGATGATTCTCTTCTTACAAGTCTTTCAAACAATACCCTGCATCCAGTCATGCGTCTGGATAGAGAAACATCCGGTCTTCTAATAGTCGCCAAGGACGGTTATTCGCATAATATGCTCGCTACGACCGACATCAAAAAGCGTTATAAGGCATTAGTCTATGGCAGGTTCGAACCCGTCGACGGAACAATGGACTTCCCTATCGCCAGGCGTGCTGATTCGGTCATGATCAGAGACTGTGTACCGGACGGTAAGCCGTCAATCACTCACTACAAAACCATCGCTTACTATGAAAAGGCTGATATATCACTTGTAGAATACGAGCTCGAAACCGGCAGATGTCACCAGATTAGGACTCATTCGTGCCATGTCGGTCATCCGCTTCTGGGTGATGGTCTCTATGGACCTCTATCAGATGACAATCCTAATGATTCACTCAAAGACCTTGCCGGTATTTACGATAAGAAAATAGGAAGAGTTGCTCTTCATGCATACAGGATCGAATACAAAGACCCTTTCGATGAGGAAATCAAAGTTTTCGAAGCCGAAATACCTTCAGACATGCAGAAAGTAATAGAAGAAATTAATTAAAAGAAGAAATAAGATCTTCAGAAAGCTTTAACGAAGATTCAGAGTCGCTGCCTGAGAGCAGTCTGGAAACTTCAACAATCTTATTATCTCTATCAAGAACAGTACAAACAGTTTCAGTGTTGCCGCCCGAAACTTTCTTAGTAAGAACAAATCCTCTGTCAGATGCAGCGGCGATCTGTGCTGTATGAGTAACGCACAATACCTGATGCACTTCTGATATGGCCTTAAGTTTATTTGCAATAGCAAGAGATGCCTTACCGGAAACTCCTGTATCAATCTCATCGAAAATAAGTGTTGAAATCTGATCAACTCTGCTTAAGACATTCTTTATCGCCAGCATGATTCTTGATGCTTCACCGCCTGAAACGATGGCGGACAGAGCTCTTACCTGCTGGCCGGGGTTTGCGCTGAATCTGAATGCTATATCATCGATGCCTGACATTGAGAAGAACTTTGCTTTTTCTCTTCTTACGAAGCTTACTTCAAATATTGCATCAGGCATCTCGAGATCAGACAACTCCCGGGTGATAGCTTTCTCGAGTTGTTTAGCGCATTTCTTGCGTTCATCAGAGAGCTTTTCTGCAATATCAAGGAGTTCTTTCTCCTTAACAGTACGCTGCTTTTTCAATTCCTGAAGTATATCTTTATTCTTTTCAATAGCATCTAATTCAGTTTTCGAATCTGAGGCAAACTTATTTATCTCAGAAATTGTAGAACCATACTTAGCCTTCAGCTCGTAAAGAAGTCCGATACGCTGCTCGGTGCGCTCCTTCAGGCCTTCATCGTAATTACGGTCTGAGAGGATCTTATCAACGTCAGAGGCCAGGGCATCTAAATCCAATGCAAGATTCTGTGCACGCTCAGCAATATCTTTTAAGCTCTCATCAGTCTGAGCTGCCCTGAGGAGTTCACGGCTGGCCTGATTAACAGACTGAACAGGGCTCTGATAGTTATTCTCCGCATTAAGAAGGTCTCCTGCATTCTTAAGACTCTCGAAAAGAACCTCATTCTGGGATAACTTCTTCTTTGTGTCGTGGAGGAGCTCTTCTTCACCATCCTTGAAGTCAGCGGCTTCGATCTCATTTACGGCAAACTCCAAATAATCGCGGCGACGCTCAAGGTAATCAGGTGATGAGGAAATATCCTTGATACGTAAAACGAGTTCTTTGAATTCCTGAAGACTCTTAACGTAATCCTTATGAAGATTAATACACTTCTCACCAGCAAAACGGTCAAGGAGATTTACGTGTGTCGATTCATCGAAGATAGCCTGTGTGTCATGCTGGCCATGGATATCAACAAGTCTGGAAGAGACATCTTTTAAGATAGCATTGGTAACACCAGTTCCGTTTACTCTGGCAACAGATTTACCGCTGTCGTAAACAGTTCTGCTGATAATGAGCATTCCATCATCATCTTCAATTCCATTATCTTCTAGGATCTTTTTGAACTCTTCATCGTTAATGTCAGAACAATCGAAAACTGCTTCCGCGAACGCAGAAGGACTGCCTGTTCTTATGAGATTCCTGGATGCTTTTGCTCCTAATATGAGGCCGATGGCGTCAACAATAAGGCTCTTACCGGCACCTGTCTCACCGCTTATTACGTTAAGACCTTTACCGGGTTCGAAAACGATATTACTAATAACAGCAAAATCTCTAATTTCAAGTCTTACGAGCATCTAATCAGCCTTTTTCAGTCATGTCATTAATGGTAATAAGAAGAGCCTTTGCTTCTTCTATTCCGGGGCAGGCTGCAAAGATCGTATCGTCACCTGCAATAGTTCCTACGCACTCTTCCAAATGCATTGAATCAAGAGCAGATGCAGCTGCGCTGGCCATACCCGGCAATGTCTTAATTACGATCATGTTCATTGCCTGGCTGACTGAAATAATACTATTGGTAAATACTGCGAGAAGTCTTCCGGGTGCTGTATCACCAGTTCTGTCCAATACACAGTATTTTGTAGCCTTATTAGGAAGAGTGATCTTGATGATTCCCAATTCCTTGATGTCACGTGAGATAGTAGCCTGAGTTGCTTCAAAACCTGACTGGTTAACCTTAGCGGTGAGATCTTCCTGTGTGGAGATCTCATTCTCTCTGATGAGAGATAAAATGCGTTCCTGTCTTGAATTCTTATCGGTTTTCATAGAAGTAACCTCTCTGTACTATCTTCTTTCTGACATTACTGAAGAAACCATCCTTCTTCAGACAAACGGTCTTAAGGACCTTATCATATCTTGTTATTACAATTGAATCGTAGCTCTGAAGATCCACAAAATCTCTTCCGTCCGGACAGATCATAGGAGCTGTCTCAATTTCCTCAAGAGTAATCTTTATCTCACTCTCAGGTGTAGCTACATATGTATATCCGTTCAGTGTATGTGAACAGATAGGAGTAACAATAATATCCTTCATCTCAGGCATAAGAATAGGACCGCCTGCAGACAGATTATAAGCAGAAGAACCTGTTGCCGTTGAGATAACGAGGCCATCACCTCTGAATCTCTCGATTATCTGTCCGTCGATTGCGAGAACAAGTGTCGTGATATGCGGTTTGGCACCTCTTACAATGATGATGTCATTAAGACATACACTGCTTCCCTTTAATTCACCATCTTTATTAAACACATCACACTTGAGCTGTGTTCTGTCGATCGTGTTATAGTCACCGCTGACGAGTTGCTTTAGATCGTTTTCCAGGTTGTCATAACCAATCTCATTAAGGAATCCGATAGAACCTAAATTAACACCAACGAATTCAGTTTCCAGATCTCTGTATTTTGCTACTTTCGACAGGAATGTTCCGTCACCGCCGATGGAAATAATCGTCTTGATAGGTGTTCTCGAGAAGTCCTCGAAAACAACTCCCGGAATATTCTTAAGATTGGGACAAACTTCATCCATGCCTGCTTCAAATACCGGTACAGAACCGAGGCTCGCAATAATATCTGCAACCCTGATAGCTGTCTCGTATCCGGTATCTCTTGAACCATTGGAACAAATTCCGTAATTCATGAAGAAATTCCTCCTGGTATGAAGCTCCATATATTTAAACATTTTACTGCATAAAAATACAGAAGCAAATTATATTTACTTATTAAGAAAATCTTTTATTACCCTGGAAACGGTATCGCCGTCGAGGCCGCAATAAGCAAGCTGCTCCTTAGGAGACATTGCTCTGACAAGAGGATTCTTTACTCCGAACGGAATTACTTCGCCAACATGACCGGCATACTGGAGCTCACGTTCGAGTGCTTCACCGAAGCCACCGCTGATAATTCCTTCTTCAATACTGAAAATATTATTTGTATCGCCGATAAGTTCCAGAATCTCTTTGGCAGGAATAGGCTTGATCAATGAAACATTGATATGTTTACCGCAAATACCCATTTCCTTCAGATTCTCTACAGCCTTATCAGCTTCTTCGCATATTCTTCCTGTAGATACAATAGCGAAATCATTTCCGTAATCCTGAACCATATGAGGCTTTACGCAATCGCCCAGATACTTATAAAGAGGTCCCTCTGTTTCAAAAGGTGATGTTCCTCTCGGATATCTGATAGCAACAGGTCCCTTTATGCTGTCAACAGCATATGTCAGACACCATACAAGGTCCTTATAATCTCTCGGCGAGAAAACGGTCATATTGATCATGGAATTGAGATAGGAAATATCCAAAAGTCCATGGTGTGTATGTCCGTCGTTACCGACGAATCCTGAACGGTCAATGGCAAAGATAACGTGGCTGTTCATGAAGCAGCAGTCAGTGATCATCTCATCATATGCTCTCTGAAGGAATGACGAATAGATTGCTACAACAGGGATAAAGCCTGATACAGCCAGACCGCCTGCCATAGTTACACTATGCTCTTCTGCAATACCGCAATCGAAGAATCTTGACGGGAATTTCATCTGGAACCGGTCAAGACCTGTACCAAGAGTCATGGCAGCAGAAATAGCTATAACCTTATTATTATGAGAAGCAATGTCTACCATTGCACCTGCGAAAACAGAAGTATAACTTCCCTTACCGGTACCGGTAACACCGGTCGCAAGATCAAAAGGTCCAACGCCGTGGTAATCAGAAGGATTCTGTTCAGCAGGCTCATAGCCCTTACCCTTCTTTGTAAGAACGTGAATCAGAACAGGAGATCTGATTTCTTTGGCTGCTTCAAAAGCCTTAATAAGATCATCCATATTATGACCATCAACAGGGCCATAATAGTTAAGACCCAGATCTTCAAACATTGAAGGCTTCTTTCTGTAAAGAAGGAATCTGAAGAAGTCCTTGATCGCAAGGATGATCTTAATAAGTCCCCTTCCGAAGAAACCAAGTTTACGGAGGAAAGACTCCGTTGTCTGCTTAGCAGAAATATATCCCGTAGATATTCTGAGTTTTGACAGATACTTGGAAAGTCCCCCAACGTTCTTATCAATACTCATCTCGTTATCATTCAGGATGATTATCATCTTAGTCTTGGCATGGCCCAGATCATTGATTGCCTCGTATGCCAGGCCGCCTGTGAGAGCTCCGTCACCGATGATCGCAACAACTTCATTCTTTTTGCCTTCGAGATCTCTTGCCCTGGCAATACCCATGGCAGCAGAAATGGAAGTCGAACTGTGACCAGTATCAAATGCATCGTAAGGTGACTCAGAAATTCTCGGGAATCCTGAGATTCCGTCTCTTTGACGGAGAGTGTTAAATCTGTCAAATCTTCCCGTAAGGAGCTTATAAGAATAAGACTGGTGTCCTACATCGAAAACGATCTTATCCGTCTTATAATCGAACACAGACAAAAGAGCAACCGTGAGCTCAACAGCACCGAGGTTACTGGCCAGATGTCCGCCGTTTTGAGAAACAGTATTAAGGATTTTATCTCTCAGTTCGGCACACAATTGAACACGGTCTTCAGACGACATTGCCTGAAGAGTCTCAAATGTTATTTCCTTTCCGAGAAATTTATATTCCATTATTTATTCCTGTTCTCAAGATAGTCGATCAATGTTTCGTAGT
>JAEIGA010007895.1_pt1 | contig 16152 bp, 9 predicted proteins | sample 9270691 | NCBI WGS metagenome assembly JAEIGA01 (sample SAMN17057246, study PRJNA624740) | gut metagenome | biome: biome; isolation source: fecal sample | host: Bos grunniens | place: China: Xizang | collected 2019
ATCTTTTTTCTTGGAACCCCGCGGCACGGTCAGGCGCCGTGGGGTTGGATATATCGTCATGCCCGACGTGATCGGGCATCTTTGTTAGTTTTCCTTACAATAAATCTTAGACGGATCCACATCTGTATTCAAAGTGAAAGCAGAATCATTGTAGTGGTGACTGATCTCATGACTACCATTTGTCATGTTGAAAGTACATCCTGTCACATTGACTGTGAAGGCTACACCACGATTGTTCTGAATAGTCACTGCGCCATCTGCTGAACCAAAGTCACCGTTGAAAGTACAATTCTCGATGTTGTAAATGGCACCAGGTCTGGTTTCATTGATGAAGATACCCTGCGTGCCTACGCCCTTGAAAGTACAGTTGGAAACTGTGTAAACGCCATCAGCAGAAACGCCAGTGCTGAATACCATCATTCCCCAACCTTTATCTTTCATTTTGAGGATTTCACAGTTCTTGATAGTGAAGTGTCTGCACAACTCCAGTCTTACCTGCTTATTTGTGAATTCTACCTTAGTGTCTTTAGTACCAATGAATGTCAATGACTCTTTGAAAGTGAAGTTTGAGTACATATCAATAGTATATGTACCAGCATTCAAATAGATAATGTCAACATTTTCCTGCTTAAGCGCAGCGTTAACTTCATCAGAAGTTGCTGCAATCACTGCAGAATTTGGAATCACAGTATAAACACCAGCAGCTGTCTCTACAGCCTTGTAGCCATCAGCAATTGTTGAAGAATAGAATACCTTAGCGCCAGAATCTGTGTTATTGCCAAGTGTAAATGTACCACCCTTGATGTCAGAAACATAGTACAAACAATGATCACTTACGCCTGGGTTCTCCATGAGAGAGAATGTACCTCCGTTGATAACGGTCTTGATGTCACCCTCTGCAGCAGCAACAGCACCATGCTTTCCTGTAACTACAGCATTATTGATAACAGTCTCACCATAGTTGAGGATAGCATATGTAAGCTGGCTGTTAGCAATGAAATTACCACCGTTGATTACAGCTGTACCATTTGCCTGTGTGTTAAGAGCTGAACCAGAGCTACCCTCACCAGCTGCAGAGTTTGTTGTGAAAGTACCACCATTGATTACAAGGTCACCCTCATTCCAGATAGCAGAACCACCATTTGTATCAAGGTTTGTGATAGTGATGTCGCCCTCAATAAACATTGTGCCGAAGTTCTCTACGCCACGACCCTCGATATAACCTTTTCCCTTAAGAGTAAGATTACCATAGTTGTCGATAGCATAGTGGTGACGTCCCTCCTGCTTAAGACCAGCAGAAATTGTATAACCATTAAGATCAAGCACAAGGCTAGACTCAACTTTGAGTGGCTCAGAAAGAGTGACATTCTCAGTCAAAGTGTACTCGCCACCAATAGCTGCAGCCATGACGAGTGGATTTGGCTCTAGGTCTGGAGTATTGAATCTCTCATCCACAACAATCTCGATCTTTGTTTCCTTTGTGAGGAGGTTGCCGAGGAGGTTGGTGCGGTAGTTCTGTGCTACAGGGACGTCAGCAACGGTCTTTGTGACTGTACCCTTGTCTGTTACGATAGAGAAGTCAACGTTAACTGTGCTTCTTGCGCCATCAACGAGGATGTAGTTCATTGCTACGTACTCATACTCATCGTTGTTGACAATGAGAGCTTCCTGTGGATTTGTCTCCTCTCCGAAAACTACAGCTGCTGGTGTTGCTGTATGGCCAACACCATTGTTAACGTTGAAGAAACGTGCTGGATTTGCTACTGTAACTGAAGATGCAGTCACATCAACCTCATAATCCATATCAAGGCTCTCGAGTGTTGTACCGATATTGAGCTGTGCGAATGGACGAACAAGAGTAACTGTCTCATTTACAGCATTCTCAGTCGAGAAAACAAACTTCTGATAGAAAGCTGCGCGCTCCTCAAGGTTTGACTTAGTGTCTGGATAAAGAGCCTCAACCTTAAGAAGGTTTCTCACATCGTAGTAGTCCTTACCATTGACCTGTGCCCAGAAAAGTGCTACATACTTCTGGTCCTCGAGAAGGTTGAGAGTAAGGCTTGCTTCCTTGTTTGACATCTCAACAGTGTCATCCACAAGTGGTTCACCTACAGGCTGACCTTTCTCATCAGCCTTGTAGATCTCGTAATAGACAATGTTCACATTCGTTCCATCTCCGATCGCCTTAGTTACGGCGTCTTCAGGAGTCTGGATTGTGAAAGTGACATTACCATTACCAGCCTCTACTGCTCCCATTTCCTCCTTCTGGCAAGATGCTGCCGAGAGGAGAGCTGCAAGAGCTGCAGTGAAAAGTAAAATCTTTTTCATAATGTTAGTTATTAATAATTAATTGTTTTGTTTCATTTCATCTTGTCACACTGAAAACGAAAGTTCCGCCCATCGGCATCAAGCCGCAGGCGGAACGAAAAGATAAGTATGTAAATGTTAATTCGTCTTTAATGCAATCAAATCATAGTACATTAAGACTGTTTTCTCTTTGTCACTCAAATCTTTAGTATCACTATCTGTTGTAGGTGTAGGTGAAGGTGAAGTATCAACTTCATAAAGACGCTTAAACCCGTTTTTCTCATAGAAATCTACGGCTTCTGAATATGCATCTACGGTAATATATCTGCACCCAGACTTATTATCCTCGAAGAAAAGGTATTTGACCAAATTCAACAAGCGAGTTCCTAGTCCATGATTATTAAAGTTCAAATCAACCGCAAAGCGACATAGCTTCACAGCGGGATAATGCTTGATTCTTTTAGAGTTCTCATAGCTACGACGTCTGAATCGGTTGAATTGATTATTGGAACCAAAATCTTCAATTCCTATTCTATCATTAGCCATAGTAAAATATGCAGCTGTCTTACCAGTATCCTCGACTATATAAGTTACAGCCAACATTGCATCTGCATAATGCTTAGCATCGTCTCGTATAAAATCATTTAACTCTTTGTATCGTTCACCACAATTAAAAGCAGTTATGTGATCTTCATTTTGCAAGCGTCGGAAGATTGGAGCATCTTGTCTAGTCATATTCTACATCTTAAAAGTTGCAATGCTTTTGAAATACTCATAATCCTTTTTAATCTGTTCTAATTCTTCTTTCGAAACAGGTTTAACATTCTCCATTTCACGAAGAAACCTCTCAGCATCTTTACCTCTAAGCGTAGGTGTCAATTCAATCGGCTTTGCCATAACATTTTCATTAATTCGTTAAACATTCGCATCCCTCTCCTGCAGGTGAGCTCGGCCCCACGTCAGGAATGTTCAAAGGCAAAAGTATGAAAGTCACCGCAATCCGCCAAGAAAATCCGCTCCGTATTCCCACAACACCATGCAGATTTTTCTTTTTTTTTAACAAATTTCTTTTTTTTTAAATCACTGTGACGAAAACTCCATATTAGTGACGAAAGAAACCTGCCCTATCTTTTCGTTTCCAGTATGTCAAAGAACTTTCTGGGTCATCAGACACTCTTGGAACCCCGCGGCACGGTCAGGCGCCGTGGGGTTGAAAATATTTTACTCAGCGTAAAAAAGATCTGAATCAGCACCCTTTACTTTATTATTTGTAAGAGCGTTTTTTGTAAACTGAGCAGCTGAAACATTGTTAAGACCAACAGCTACTGCGAAATAGCTGTCGTAATCACCACCAAAGCTGTAATTTTGAAGGATTTCACATGTGTTGACACTTGATTCTTCGATCTTAACTGCATTCTCATTAAATATTCCTACAAGAGCACCAACAGCAGAAGGGCCTGTTATACATGAATTCGAAATTGAAGATTTCGAAATAGTTCCTGCGTCGTACTGACCAACAAGACCTCCAACCTGCCAATAATTTCCATAAACTGTAGAATTTGTAACATGACAATTCTCGATGCTACCATAGAGGGTTCCTCCAAGAACTCCCACATAACCTCTACCTGTCACATTAGCATTGTCCACTTTCACGTTCTTGATATTAAGAGTACCATTGAACAATGCCTGATTATCGGTGCTCGAATTAGAAATAGTCATGTTTGAAATGGTATAGTTCTGACCATCAAATACAGTTTTATCTTCTGGATTCCAGATGCGGATAGGCTGAACTGCAACACCAGCCATGTCAATATCATTGGCAAGTTTAATAGTCTTATTAGCAAAATAAGAATCTGTCTGAGCTTCTACCCATACAAATCCATTTGCATTACTGATATAGTACTCACCATCCTTCATAGAGACACCGTCTGCAACTGACTCATATCCATCGACATAAACCTTAGCGCCAGCTTTTTTGTCTCCTACAAGTACATGTGAGGCAGTACCTTTTATAGTATTGTTCTCCTCAATATAGTTATTAATATTAAGAACTACTCCATCTGTGTTCAATTGTCCTGCAACCAAACCAAACATTGAATCATATCCCTCTCCGAATGATCCATTTTGTACAATACTACATTTCTTTACCTCACAGTTCTGAACATTATATTCTCCGTCCACCATCATGAAACCAGCGATTGCGCCAACACCCGCATAACCAGTTATAGTGGAATTGCTGATTGATGAATTCTTGATGTCTGCATCATTAACCTGACCGGCAATACCTCCAACCTGCCAATGGTTAATTGTAACACTAGAATTAGTAACATGGCAATTATCTATGAGTGCACCCTCTTTAAGACGTCCAACCAGAGCACCAGCATAACGGCCACCATCAGGTGAAACTATAGCATTGTCAATATTCAAATTCTTTACGACACCATAAAGATTTCCGAATAAACCATATGCGCAATCTGCAACATTTTCAGGACGCGATGTCTTATTTGTAATCTTAAAGTTAGAGATTGTATATCCCTGACCATCAAATGTTCCACGGAAAGCTGTGCGGCTAAAAGCGTAGTCACCTATAGGAATCCACTCCTCGTTCTTTAGATCAATATGATTTGCGAGCTTAACTGTTGCGTTATCAAAGATATTTGGTGCCTGAGCACCAACCTTATTAACCTCAGTTGCAACCCACTTCAAACCTCTTGCAGAGTAGATAGTATAAGTTGAAGTAGCCTCATCATAAGTATAAGCAACTTCATTCAAAACCTCGTATGCCTCATCATTGATTGGCATGCACTGACCAGCAACGATCTGGTTACCATTGAGAGAACATGTAGTAATCTGCATATTCGCCAGACACGATGAACATCCCTCTTCCCAGTCATAAGCGAACTTAAGGTCTGAGAAAAGCTCTGACTCAAGAGTATTGCCTGAAATTGTAAAAGCGACCTCCTCGCAAAGCTGAGAGTGGCTGATCTGAACACCAGCAGCGAACGGCTGACCTGAAGTGAGGCAAGGATTCTTTACTGTATTGTTGGTAAATACAACTTTCTCGCTTGCAGCCTGAGAATTTGCCTGGAACTGCATAGAGTAACGCTCCTGATCATTGAATGTACATCCATCAATCTTGGTGTTAGTCTTACAGCGGATAGACTTAAAGCCATTACAATTGAATGTTGAGTTAAGTACAGTAAGCTCAAACTCCTCCTTGTTAGCATTGAATGCTGCATAAATATTAATTGCACCAAGGGACTTAACATTGAAAGTACAATCCTCGATGTGGAAGCAGTTTGCATATCCACCTATACAATAGCCATCAGCATTATTACGTGATGTTGCTGTCTTAGCAGGAGTTTCATTAGTAAGGGTAAGACCCTTCAGGGTAATATAGTTACCACTATTACCATGAACAAGGCCATCAATAACTGCATCTTCATTTGAAGTCAAGATTACATTACGACTTCCCTCGATGTCGAAACAACCAGTATATGTACCAGCCTTAAGATAGATTGTTGTAGGCTCTGTACCATTAGCTGGAGCAGCCTCTATAGCAGCCTTAAGTTCATCAGCATTTGTTACAACAACAGGAACATCATTTGAACCTTCAAGAACCTTTATTGCGCCTGTTACTGTGACAAGGTCGTAAGAATCTTCCCTATCCGAGTCAACCCATACTGCATTTATTGGATCTGCTACAACATCATTAATGTTATTACCCTCACCCCAGTTGATATCTGCACCAGCAACTGAAGTTACGAGAACTGCAGCCTTCTTAGCAGTTACGAATGTCGCGTTCTTTACATTGAGATTGATTGTCTCTGCAACAGCTTCATAGTCCTCGTCAGCGATCTTGATACCACGACCCTTGTTTGTAGCTACAACATCAAGTCCGTCAACAGTAACAGTCTGGCCCTGAGCTGTGATCCAAAGTGCATAGTTCTCATCTGCAATGGTGATGTCAATATCATTGAGTACTGCGTCATTCATCATGCAAAGTCCCTTATCAGAAACTATATTGCTGAACTCAACTGGTCCCTGGAATCGAATCAAGTTGCGTTTCCAATGTCCTGTATTCTTGCCGCTGTTGGTCAGAAGGGCATCATTGATTATAAGCTTAGCCTCTGGATTAGCAAGACGTACATAATTCCAATCAGAGTCATGCTGAACGAAGTTAATTTTATTTCCGTTAGCATTAATAGTAATAGACTTAGTACTTTCTCCACCAAGATAATACTTCGATTGATTAGCTCCAACCTCAATAAAATACTCTACAGGCTCAGCAAGTGCCTTGGTCTGAGCTGAGTTTGCACTGAGGTCAATGATGATATGCTCGAGATCCTTCTTGATGGCAGCCTGGAAATCCTCATTATTAGTTACCTCAGTAACAGCTACTTCCTCAGAAGGTTCATTGAATCTTGCATCGATTACAACCTCGTAGTCTGTTGAGCTTGTAAGGAGGTTACCGATGATGTTTGTGCGGTAGTTCTCCTTGAGAGGAACGTTGTAGATTGTATTGTTTACTGTTGCTGTATTTCCACCATTGAGCTTAGTCTTGATGTTGTAAGTGAGTTCAACGTTGATACCGGTCGCCTCATTGCTTGCGAAAACATAGTTCATACCAGCATACCAGTACTCAGGTTCAGTGAAACCAGGGAGCTTTGCATCATCTGAATTAAGATTCATTGGAGCTGTATACATCAAGAACTCAAGGTCAGCTGGAACAGTTGCCTCGCTGTTCACTACGTTGAAGTGAGTAGGCACCTGCTTGAGGATCATGTTAGACTCCTCGATTGAGATAGTATATCCTGTTGTCGACCCCTCCTCAGTTGATGTGTTGAGAGTTCCGAGGTTAACCTGTGCGAATGGACGACGGAGCTCTACCCTTGCAGGAGCCTCTGCGCCTTCTTTTGTTACAGTCTTACCATCATTAACATATGCTACACCATAGAATGCCGCAAGACGCTCATCATTAGCAGCATAAGCGCCAGCCTCTGTGCTATTGTAGTGAACGTCATTAAGCTCAGTAGTGTTGTAAACACCTGTTCCATCAACCTGAGCCCAGAGAAGAACTGTGTACTTCTGGTCGTTAACGAGGTCGAGAGTGATGACAGTCTTGTTCACACCATTATCATGACGCATACCCTGTGTCTCCTGATAAAGTTTCTGTGCACCAGTTGTAAGGTCACCGAGGGTAGGAGTAAGCCACACCTCATAGATAAGTTTGTCTACATTCATACCATCAGCAATTGCCTTGGTCTGAATTGCCTCAGGAGTCTCAACAGTGAAAGTCACTGTGTTCTCCTGAGCCACCGGCTCGAGGTTCTCTTGCTGACATGAGGTCGCGAAGAGGCCTGCTGCGAGCGCAAGTGCGCAATAGATTAATTTTTTCATAATAGATGTTGTTTGTTAATTGTTTATATTGTTGTTGTTTGTTATATCTTGGTTGTTTACAATTATTTGGGAGTTAGTATCGTTAAGATGAGCTTGATTTGTGTAACTTCCTCCGACAGTTATTTTTGAGTTCGAGAGGTATAATTTTGCTGTAGTTAACGTCAAATTAAAGTCTTCTGCAACGGTCATCTCACTATTGTATAGGTTGAAGTTAAATGCCCCTGAGGTTGCTGTCGTTGTGATATTTCCTATCTCAACCTTAGTGTTATATATAAGGAAGTTATCCCCGCTTCCCCCTTCTATCACAATTCCTCCCGGGATGATGAACGATTTATTCTCAGACGTCTGCGTCGCTTGATCATTTCCTATTTTAAATGTATTACCATACCCAGCCTTAAACGGCTCAGTTATCTCCAGACAAACACCTTCTGGGATGGTGATGGTGCGGCCGTAGGCTCCAACCACAAACTTCTTCACCTTCGTATGTCCCTCGAAGGTAATGCTGCCGTCGGCGATGAGGGTGCCGTTGATCTGGTGGCCGCCGCCGTTGAAGGTTATGCCGCCAGTGAGGGTTACCGGCTGAGTGAGGGTCACGTCCCTGAGGACTGTGATGGTCTTATCAGAACCCGCCTTTGCCGCATCTGCCGCCGCCTCTAACGTTGTATACTCTACTCCGCCGACGGAAGCGACCGGCTCGTTCGAGAGGTCACCGGTCCAGCCCTGGTGGAGGTCGACGTCGTAGGTGATGTCGCTGGTGAGGAGGTTGCCGAGGATGTTGGTGCGGTAGTTCTTCGCCACAGGGACGTTGCAGATCGGTGCGTCGAGGGTGCTGATGGTACCGTGGTTCTTTGTATTTATAACGTAACCTACTGAGACTGGGCCGTTTGCGAAGATGTAGTTTCGTGCGATGTAGTGCTGGTAGTCTGCGCTGAACTGTCCGTCTGGGGTTGCTGCTGCCTCGAAGGTCACGGTCACAGGGTCACCGCTGGCGGTCTGGGTTGCGACGTTGAAGGTCGGTGCCGCGCCTGTGATGGTCACGCTTGAGGAGAGGATCTTCACGGCGGTCGAAGGGGCGGACGAAGCGATGTTGACCTGTGCGAACGGACGTGAGAGGGTCACCGACTCCGCGCGCGAGCCTCTGATGTTCGACACAAACGCCACACCGCTGTATGCCGCATATGCCTCGCTGTTGCCTGTGAGCGTATCCGGGCATACGATATTCAGAAGGTCGAAGCCCGTTCCCTCAACCCAAGTCTGATCCACCTGCGCCCAGAAGAGGATGATGTAGCTCTGGTTGCTGATGAGCTCGATGCTGACGTGGGCGTTGCCATCGACGAACGTTGTGGTCTCACCCGCCTCCACCGGATTGTACTGATACACAAGGTCACGCGATGTCAGCTTGGCCATAGCGCTCTTGGCCTGCTCCGGCGTCGAAGCGGTAGTCTTATAGACGGCATACACGAGGTTGTTGACCTCCGGCACCTGGTTCTGGTCAAGGTTCTGGCCCTGCTCCTGCTCCGCGCCGTCAGCCTTAGTCACGACAGACCCAGCCACCTCCACATCGAAGGTCACCTGCGCCCACGCCCCCACCGGCACCAGCTCCTCGCGCTGACACGCAGCCGCAAAGAACGCCAGCACCACCAAGGTCGCTATGTATATGGTCTGTTTCATGACTTCATTCATCATTCGTCATTCCCGGCCCGACCGGGAATCTTGACTTTTGCTGTCAGTTTAAATAATTATTTTTGTTGTTCCGCTGGCAACCCTCAGCCCGGTCAGGGGCTGGGGGTCGGGATTATAAATTACTTAACTTCTGTTCCAGTAAATGTGCTTGTAGCGTCTACGTTAATTGTCATTGCTTTGTAATACTCAACCGATGCTGTTGCATTATTGGTAAGGTTGATCTCTCCATTGCCCTGTCCATCAAATGCGTGTGCTGTACTTTTACCGCATGAGATAGAAAGGTTTGAGTTATCAACGTTGATAACACCGTTGTTACCACCGTTCTCACCGAACTGGATAGTATTTCCGGTCAAAGTTGAACCGTTTTTAAGATTGATTTCACCGCTATTACGAACATTGTTAGATGTTGTAATAGATGAGTTGTCAACGTTAATAGTTGAGTTTGGTGCTGCTATACAGAACTTTGCAACTGTTGTCAATACACTACTCTCAACGTTTACTACAAATGTCGGATTCATGCCTTTTGTCGGCGCAGAGAGAGTAAACTGATTAGTAAAGTCTACAATTGAGTTTTTAATATTCAATGTGAATGTACCATTGGCAGCACTATTCTTACTTGAGGTATTACCAATCTTCACAAAAGCATTAGTGAGATTCATTGTAAAATCATTACCTCCGGTAATTTATATTCCACCGGGAATAATCATTGAAGGCTGAACAGTTGTTTTGTCAGTATTCTTAGCATCTGCAATCGATCCGGTAATATTAAATATATTACCATATCCGAATGTTACGCGTCCTGTTCCAGTCACCTCCAGACAAGCACCCTCACGAATTGTAATTATACGATCGTTATATGAAGCGCTGAATGCAGTAACCTTTGTATGGCCCTCAAAAGTAAGGTTACCACCTGCATAAATAGAACCATTAATCTGCTTGCCGTTTCCCTTAATAGTTACGCCTGCAGGAATCATGGTTTCTGTTGCAAGAGATACATCAGAAAGAAGTTCGATAGTATCTCCTGACTTTGCAGCAGCAACAGCTGCAGCAAATGTTCCATATACTGCAGTTCCAACCTTAATGACCTCTACACCAGCAAAGTCAGTGAATGTGTCACAAGCACCTGTGCCAGCCCAACCGCCGTCTACATAGACAGAGTATCCGTAAACTTGACCACCTACGAGACCATTATCATTAATAATAGTATTATTATTAACTTCACATCCTGAGAACTTAATGGTTGTATTACCATATGCACGACCTATGAATGCTGAGGCTCCAGTAGGGTCTGCGTTAGGATTATCAGCCGTGAGTGTTGAATTAATAACTTTACAATCTTTAAAGTTCAGAGCAACCTTTCCATTTGCTGACTCAATTGCAGTGCGGCTCATCAAAGCGCCAACATTACTACCTCCGCTGATAACAGCACCATCAACTATAACATTTGTGAAATCTACATTTGTATAACAATATCCCCAGAACACTGTTGCATCATGGGTGCTACCCTTAACAACTGGGTTCTTCATTGTAATATTCTTTACTTCACCAGGCTTGACACCTTCGTTACCTCCGGCCGGAGTAGAAGCAAACATATAGTTGTTAATAGTAAGATTGCTAATAGTATGATTGTTTCCATCAAGGACAATACCATCTTTTGAATTATCACCTACATTCATCCAGATACCATCCCAAGTATAACCCTCGGCATCAATATCAGCTCCGATATTATATGTTTTTCCCCAAGTTGAGTTAGCATACTTATTATCACTAAAGAACTTGTGAAGATCCTGGAGACCTGCAAGATCAAATATAAAATACTCACCATCCTTTGTCCAAAGACCAGGATAGTTTGCAACCTGAGTATAGCCGACACGCACAACACCAAGACCGTCTACTGTAATATTAAAGTTTGTATTAGGTTCTTTAGTAGTATTATTAACATCATACCAAAGTCCACCATTAATATTAGCAAATCCAGTGGCGGTAGAGTTCTTAATATTTACATTACCTGAAATACCACATTCTGAATGCATCTGAATTGCAGTCTTATCTGTTGTATTATCAGATGATGTAAATGTACATCCATCCACATTAAGATTCAGAACCGGCTTTCCCTCATTATACAGTACAATTGCCTTACCTAATGTTGTAAATGTTGAATTGCTAACATTTACTGTAGAGTTATCAATACCATAGTAGAACAATCCATATCCATCAAATCCACTCTGCGTATCACATTTGAACTGACACTTATTGATATTAGCCTCACGTACATTCAAACGAAGACGGCCACCATCAATAAGACAATTGTTCATATTGAATTTGTTTGCTTGATGAATGAAGGCAAAGTTGCTTTCATCATAATTCAAACCAGATGGAACCTTGAATTTAATATTCTCAAGTGTGAGGGAGGTTCCTAGAAGATAAGTACTCTTTGGAAGTGTAATTACAACCACAGCCTCTTCCTCAGCTATAACTTTTACTTCGCCCGGATATACATTTCCTGTTGGGAATGTATAATTTCCTGCCTTAAGCACAATATTGCCTCCAAGCTTCAACAACTCAGCGAATGTGGCATCATCATTAGCAATCTTAGAGATTACAATTCCCTCTCCAACAGTATTGTTCTCAAATGTCACATTAGAACCCTGACGTCCAACCACGGCACCTACTGTTGTAGGAGTCTTATCTTCATAGTTTACAGTAAGATCCTGAGTAATTGTAATATTTTCTACATAACAGTCAGATACAATATTGCTGTTGTGTGCCATACCTGCAATACCACCAAGGTCACGATATCCCCTGATAGTCACATTCTTAGCACTTGAGTTCTTTATATACTTAGCACCTTCGCAATTCTGACCAACAATACCACCGGCTTTATCGCCCCAATCAGCGTTCTTAGTAGAAAGAGTAATATTGATGTTCTCTACATGGCAGTTCTCCATATTTACATAGCCCTGACCAACAATACCACCAGCATAATGGTTTGCAACAATTGTAACATCCTTTACTGTAAGGTTATTAACCTCTCCAACATACACGTTTCCAAAGAGACCTGCATAACCTTCCTGATTTACGTAGAAATTACTAATTGTGTGATTATCGCCATCGAATAGGCCTGCGAAACGAGTAGTCTTTGATCCGATAGGAGTCCACTCAAAACCGTTGAGGTCGATATCACACATAAGCTTGAATGTCTTACCTGAAAAGTTCTGTGCGGCAACAGCAGCCTTAGTCTCTGGAAGAGTACCATTTACTGCGGCAGCAAGCCACGCAAGTTCTTCAGCAGTTGAGATTGTATAAGTTCCAGCATTCTCGCTTGGCTCAGCAATCGAAGAACCATCCCATACCGATACAACCTTATCGTTATCAACGTTACCTGCAGGACTCCAATCCTTATCAAGAGTTACGTTGTACTTAACGTCGCTTGTGAGGAGATTACCGATGATGTTTGTGCGGTAGTTCTTTGCTACAGGGACGTTAGGAATGTTGTTATCAATTTCGCCGTGACCGCTGGTAGTAGTGATTGTATAGTCTACATTAACAGCGTCACTTGCGAATACATAACCCATTGCAAGGTAATGATCGTAGTTCTGTGAATTAACAGTGAGAGGATCATCTGAAACCTTACCTGTCCATGTGTATGTTACATTTGCTGTGCCTGCAGGAAGCTGAGATGCTACATTGAATGCTGAACCAGCACCGTTAACCGTAATAACTGTACCACCTTCACTTCCTATTTCTACATTATAATTAGTAGGATCCAAGGTTGCAATATTAATCTGAGCAAATGGACGTGTCAGCACGATAGGTGAAGAGTTTGTCTTGTCATTTGCTGCAATGAACTTAACAGTCGAGAATGCAGCATATTGGTCAGCCTCGCCAGCATTTACGCTAAGAGGTTCTGGATATGAGATGTTTGTAAGTGCAGTAGCATCGTCTCTTGTAACCCAAGTGTTAGCATGCTGAGCCCACAAAAGAACGATGTGGTTCTGATCGTTGAGAAGCTCGAGTGAAATTGTTGCAGAACCATTGTTGAATGGATTTACATCATAGTTCTTACCATAGAGGAATGTGGTGTTTGCCTTCCAATCTTTTAATGCCTCGTCGACACTGTCTTCGCTAGTTCTGTAGACTGCATAAACAAGGTCATCAATCATGAGGGCGCCATTACCAACAGCTTCTGCCTTTGTTGCCAGCTCTGGAATCTCCACAGTGAAGGTCACTGTGTTGCCGCCCTGAACCGGCTCGAGGTTCTCTTGCTGGCAGGATGCCGCGAAGAGGCCTGTTGCAAGCGCTAGTGCGCAATAGATTAATTTTTTCATGATAAAATGGATTAGTTAATTTTTATTGTTTGTTAATTGTTGTTTCTTTTGTTTTAGATTCCTCGTCTCGCTTTGCTCGCTCGGAATGACAGTGGAAACTTAGATTTCTCGTCTCACTCTGTTCGTTCGAAATGACATTAAGGTGGTTCGCTCGAAATGACAATGAGGAGGTTCGATCGAAATGACAGTGGGAACTTATATTTCTCCTTGAATATTCGTCTTAAAGTTCTTTGCTACAGCGACACCCGGGATGTTTTTTGTTCCGATTATATTCTTGTCATCATCATACTTCGTAAGGTCAAGTGTGACCTTTCCTGTTGCTGGCGGGAGGATGTAGACTGTTGCCAGGTGCTCTCCAGAGCAGGTCAGGCCTGTAAAATTTGCAATCTGAGTTGTACCGGATTTAACTGTCACGTCGATCGATGCTGGCTTTGTCGTCGCTGTGGTTGTGATGTTGATCTGGGCCAGAGGGCGTGAGAGGGTGATCTCTTTCTTGTTGTCGTGCTTGATCACTCCTGTCTTTTCCCAGTAGACAAATGCGTCCAGCTGTTCGCCGTTGGCGATCACAGCCTTAGGGTTAAGGACCATCTCAGCAAACTGTTCTTCACTGAGGACGGTCTGACCGTCCTTTAATATATAGGTATATACTCCGTCACTTGATCGGTGCTGCGCGATGAATGCGATCTTATATTCCTGATCCTTGAACAGCGTGATCGGCACGGAGATCTTCTCGGATGCGTTGTCTACGGTGCGATATGCGCTCATGTCGTTCATATACTTATAGCTGCCGTCCCCCTTCTTGTGGTACACTCCGTACCACAGGGCGTTGATCTGGGTGCCTGAGCCGGTGCCTTTGGTCTCGCTCTTGACCTCGAATTCGACCGGGGTCTGGACGTCGAAAGTCACGACTGCCTCCTCTGCGGTCTCAAAACGACTATCCTTCTGACAAGAAGCCAGAAGGAGAAGTGCAGATAATATGATGATTATTTTCTTCATCTTCTTTCCGTTAGATTACAATGTTGAACTCTCCGTCAAAGTCCGGATTGATGCTCACACCGCCGTCGGACTCCTCGAGGAGGAAGCTGCCGGTCACCGTGGTCACCTTGCCTCGCTCCAGCGGCACCGTCACGTCGATCGAGCGCGCCAGCTGTGTGCCGTCCTTGCTGTGCAGGCTCACCGCCATCACCACCTTCGGATCTGTCTCATTTGCAAACACATAGTCAAATCCCAACGCCGCCTCGGTGTCGCTCAGCTTGATCATCTTGGACATGAAGCTCACGTTCACGTCGGACCATGCAGTGCGGTCGGTCGAGAGATTGAACGCGTTAGGCATGTACTGAGGGTAGATTATCTTCACGTCATAGTCCTCCAGCCTGATGCTTGAAGGGTCGATGGTCACGTTGGTCTGGCCGCTCTGCGAGAGCATCTCCATCTGGTTCACCACCACCTTCGTGATCCAGTCGTCGAGGTCGTTGGTGATGAAGACGACCTTACTGAGAGGACGATACATCTGCATGCTCGCCGAAGAAGGGGCGTGGTTGCCTCCGAAGCGGATGATCTCTGCGTCCACGCATCCTGTGAAGGCGTCGCGGAAGTCGTTGTTGCCCACGTGCGGCTTCTTCTCGTCGCGGCCGAAGAGCTTGATGTAGCGGAAGTTGTCGGCGCTGTAGAACGCCGGCTCGCCTGAAGCCTTGTCGATATAGTCCACCCATGCGCGGAACCTGTATTCGCCCTCCATGATCCTGAGGGTGAATGTGTTGTCCAGCTTCCTCACTTCGTCCTGCGAGAATTCGAATCGGGCATAGGCCTGGCTCTCGTTGTATGAACCGTCGCCGAGTCGCTCGTATGCCTCGATGATGTATCTTGCGTCGTAGTCCTCTGCGCTGAGCGATGCTCTTGTGCCGATGTCATGCGTCGGTCCCTGAGGCATCTCTCCCGGGAACACGAGCGTCAGCTCAAATCCGGCCTCGGCCTTCTCCGGCCATTCATGGACGCAGGAAGTTAGCGCCATAAGGAAAGGCAGTGCGGCTGCAGCGAGGAGCCTTCTCATAAGTCCAGTTCTCTTCATCGCCTTCCCTCCTTTCTCTTAATGTCAAACTTATATGTGAACGCGATCGAGGCGTTGTCGATGCCGAAGAATGTGTCATGCACTCCGTGCTCGGCGTACGGGCCGTTGACCTCGTTGTAGAAGACGTCATACTTGACGTCGTAGACGCCAGCGCCGATGGCGAACTCAACGCCCCAGCGAGGGTTCTTCTTGAACGGCAGCGTGTAACCGAGGCCGAGGCCACCGCCGAAGGCGGGTCTGCGGCCCCTGTGGTCCTGGATGCGGAATTCGCCGTTGAGGGCGAAGTTGTACCATCCAAGGCCGAGGTGGGCGCCCACGTAGAAGCCTTCGTTGGCCTTGAGGTAGTAGCGAACCTCCGGCTGAAGG
>JAEIGA010007896.1_pt1 | contig 16152 bp, 12 predicted proteins | sample 9270691 | NCBI WGS metagenome assembly JAEIGA01 (sample SAMN17057246, study PRJNA624740) | gut metagenome | biome: biome; isolation source: fecal sample | host: Bos grunniens | place: China: Xizang | collected 2019
ACCTACTCGATACGTGCTGGGTGGATACGGCCGTCGGTAACGAGCTGGTGCAACGCAAGGCGTGCAATCTCACGACGGACAGGGTCGAAGCCCGAGAGGATGATAGCCTCTGGGGTATCGTCAACGATAATCTCGATACCTGTAGCAGCCTCCAAAGCGCGGATGTTACGGCCCTCGCGACCGATGATACGGCCCTTAACCTCGTCCGACTCGATATTAAATACCGTAACAGCATTCTCGATAGCGGTCTCGGTTGCTACGCGCTGGATAGATGCTACTACGATGCGCTTTGCCTCCTTTGTCGCTGAGAGCTTTGCCTCCTCGATAGTCTCTGCTACGAATGCTGCAGCATCGGCCTTAGCCTCGCTCTTCATATTCTCGATAAGAACGTTCTTCGCCTCCTCCGAGCTCATACCAGATATCTGCTCGAGGCGCTCGTTCTGCTCGCGAATCAACGCTGCAAGCTCCTCCTTGCGAATCTCCAAGCCCTGAAGCTGTGCCTCAAGCTGCTCGCGGCGCTTGTCACACTCGGCCATACGGCGCTCCAACTCACGCTCCTTGTTCTGCAATGAAGCCTCAAGCTGCTTTGCGCGCTGCTCGCTCTGCTGTAGGCGCTGGTTACGCTCATTCACCTGGCGATCGTGGTCGCTCTTAAGCTGGATGAACTTCTCCTTGGCCTGCAACATCTTCTCCTTCTTTATCATTTCGCCGTCTGTCTCAGCCTTGTGGACAATAGCCTTGGCACGTGTGTGCGCTCCGAAGAATGCCAACACGCCGCCCACTACAGCACCGACAACCACGCCGACGATTATCCAAATAGATTCCATAGTCTAAAAACGGGTGTTATAATGTTGTTTATTAAAGGTTTAAATAGTTTTAAGTCTCTACAAAATAAAAAAATCCCGCATCAATTCCTTAAACGTTTGACGAATCCGCAGATAAGTCATAGGTGGGGCTCCGAGGTTCGCAACAGTCCACTGGTGGAGCGTATCCACACCCCGAGGGGTTGAGGCCTTGTTTTGAAACAGTTGCTCGAGAGTTGTCCCAATGTTATATAATTTGTACAGTTCGCAAATCTAATAAGGAATCTATGCGGGAAGATTGTATCTAAAGAACGTTACTTGCTACATCTTGGGGCAAATATCAAGCCACAATGTACATATGTAATATAGTGCCTTTTGGGCGCAATCTTACTCCTTGATGTAGTTTTGTATGCGTTGTTCGAGTTTCTCGAGTTCAACAATATCTTGGTCACCAAGTGAACTTGTGTGTTCGGCATTTAGGGCAAGAATCGAAAATAGCAACGCCGCCATTGCCACGCGGTCCTGGGCATCAATCTTCGGGATACGTGTGTACTCCGAGATCTTCTCGTTCAGGCGCTTCGCGGCAACACGATATAACTCCTCCTTCGACGCATCGATGGTCATAGGGTAGTTACGTCCTGCTATCGATATATTTACCTTTACCTTCGCCTCCGACATCTTCGTTAGGTTTTACGCTTCGTTTATTCTTGCCATCAGGCTACGCCGTAGCCCGTTGTTATTACCTCTCCTCCTGGTGTTTTAGCGCAGCTATGCAGCGGTCTACTTCCCGCAGTAGATTGTTTATACGCTGCTTCGCACGCTCTACATCACCACCCGTGGCACCTGTCATAGCTTGTGAAAGATCTGCGCTCTTAAGCTGCGAGTCCAACTCGCGCACCCTCTCCTCGAGACGGCGCTTGTCGCGCTGTAGTTTGTCGCGTTCTAACGTAAGCTCACGGCATACTTCAGATATGCGCTGGTGGTCGGCAATGAGTCGCTCCACCTCGCTCGTTAGACGCTTTACTATATCCTTCTCCGCCATACGTTCTAACCTTTGGGGTTGATGTTTCGGTTTTGTTGGTCAAAGATAAGAAAAAAAATCAACTTTTCCAAAAAAAAGAGCAAATAACTCCTCCCTTATCTTATCACCTCGGCATACAAATCGTAATCCTCAGCATCGGTAACCACAACATCGTAGTAGTGGCCACGAAGCAGACGACGACCCTTGCTGTCGATGATAAGCTCCTGGTCTACCTCCGGAGAGTCATACTCCGAGCGTCCGATGTAGAACTCACCCTCCTTGCGGTCGATAATCGTACGCATTGTAGAGCCGATACGCTTTGCGTTGTTCTCCAGCGAGATACGCTCCTGAATACGCATAATCTCCTCCACACGCTGCTGCTTAACCTCGTCGGCAACATCATCCTTGAGGCGTGTTGCTGAGTAGGTACCCTCCTCCTCGGAGTAGGCAAAGACACCCAAGCGGTCGAACTTCGTAGCGCGTACAAAGGCCTTCAACTCCTCGAAGTCCTGCTCCGTCTCGCCAGGGTAGCCCACCAACAACGTTGTGCGAAGTGCAATGTCGGGGATAGCCTTGCGGAGCTTCGCGATAAGTGCCTCGGCCTCGGCCTTCGTATGGCGACGCTTCATCGCCGTAAGCTGGTTGTCCGAAATGTGCTGGAATGGGATGTCGAGGTAGTTGCAAATCTTTGGCTCGCGCGCCATAACCTCGATAACCTCATCCGGAAAGTCGGTAGGGTAGGCATAGTGGAGGCGAATCCACTCAATCTTCTTAATCTGGCAGAGACGCTCGAGAAGTTCGGCTAACTTACGCTCGCCGTAGATATCCACACCGTAGTAGGTGGTATCCTGCGCTATGACCATCAACTCTCTCACACCCTTCTCGGCCAGAGCCTCGGCCTCGGCGATAAGAGCCTCCATAGGCACCGAGGTGTGGCGACCACGGATGAGAGGTATGGCGCAGTAGCCACACATCCAGTTGCATCCCTCCGAGATTTTGAGGTAGGCGTAGTGCGATGGTGTCGAGAGCTCACGCTTGGTCTCATTCTCCTTCTGGTACTTCGCGCCAAGACGCTCAACGATACCCGCCCAGTCGTTAACGCCGAAGAAATCATCCACCTCTGGAAGTTCGGGGCGTAGCTCATCGGCATAGCGCTGCGAGAGGCAACCTACGACGAAAAGCTCCTCGATTTTACCCTGCTCCTTGAGCTGTGCGGCACGAAGGATAGTATCTATCGACTCCTGCTTCGCATCGCCAATGAAGCCACAGGTGTTGATAACCACAACATCGGCATCCGTACGGTCGCTATCGAATACAATCTTGTAGTCCATCGCAGCAAGTTGTGCTGCAAGATGCTCCGAGTCGACAGTATTCTTCGAGCATCCGAGGGTTATGATATTGATTTTCTTTGCCATAGCCTTAATTAGTTTTTAGCCTCTCCGAAGAGCGCACGTACAAACTCGTGGCGGTCGAACATCTTGAGCTGGTCGATGCCCTCGCCAATACCGATGTAGCGAACAGGGATGTGGAACTTATCGCTGATGCCAATCACCACGCCACCCTTTGCCGTACCATCGAGCTTGGTGATGGTAAGCGAGGTCACCTGTGTAGCCTCGGTAAACTGTTTTGCCTGCTCGAAGGCGTTCTGTCCTGTAGAGCCATCCAATACCAACATAACCTCGTGTGGAGCATCAGGGATAACCTTCGACATCACGTTGCGAATCTTCGTAAGCTCCTTCATAAGTCCAACCTTGTTGTGCAAACGGCCAGCGGTGTCGATAAGCACCACGTCAGCGCCATTTGCTACAGCCGAACGTAGAGTGTCGTAGGCTACAGATGCTGGGTCGGAACCCATCTCCTGACGAATCATCGTAGCGCCAGCACGCTCTGCCCATACGCCAAGCTGGTCAATAGCCGCTGCGCGGAACGTATCCGCAGCACCAATATATACCTTGCGTCCTGCGCGTGTGAGCTTCGCAGCGAGCTTACCAATTGTAGTGGTCTTACCAGCACCGTTAACGCCCACAACCATCATAACATAAGGGAATCCCTCCTTAACCTCGATGCCGAAGTCGCGGGTAGAGCGGTGTGACTCCTCCATAAGGCGTGCTATCTCATCGCGGAGGATGCTGTTAAGCTCCGAGGTGTTCATATACTTGTCGCGTGCAACACGCTCCTCGATAGCCTCGATAATCTTTACGGTAGTCTCAACGCCCACGTCCGAGGTGATAAGCACCTCCTCAAGGTCATCCAACACATCTGCATCTACGGTTGTGCGGCCCGCAATGGCACGCTTTAGGCGACCAAAGAAACCCTCCTTGGTCTTCTCGAGGCCCACCTCAAGCTCCTTACGCTCCTCCTCAATAGAAGGCTCGTCATCCTCGTCATCCTCGACAGACTCCACTGCTGGTGTTTCCACTGCTGGCGCCTCCACTGCCACGTTTGCACTCTCCTCGTGGGTAGGCTCTGCGATAGGCTCCTCGGCAGCAGGCTCCACAGTAGGCTCGGTAGGTTCTGCGCTATTCTCTACGGTTTTAGTCTGCTCGACAGCAGGGGTATCAACCTTCGTCTCCTCAACCTTCTTACGTTTGAATAAGTCAAAAAATCCCATAACTTTATCTGTTTATTGTTTCTATTCGTTATATAGTAAATATTTGCGTCTTAACACTTTATACTCCTCAACTTCCTCCTTCCAGCGGGCCTTAATCTCCTTGGAGGAGTATCCCTCGATAATCATCCTTCGCACCCAATCTACGCCAATTAGCTTCTCGAACATCGGCTTGAAGAACTTATCGCCCAGTTGCAAGTCGTTGTAGGCGTCGATGACATAGCTTAAGTCGACACCCCTCTGCCATATCTCCTCCTCGTCCACGTTGCGAAGATCCTCGCCATAGCACATCTCATCCATAAGTGGTGGCTCCGAAGCAGCAGCAACAGAGCGGGGCGTGAATGAGAATTGGCGTCCCTTCATATCGGGATGACCATAAATCTCGAACGGAGCCTCCGTACCACGTCCCAAACTAACTACCGTACCCTCGAACAGACAGAGCGAAGGGTAGAGGTAGATGGAGTGCTGCGTAGTGAGGTTTGGCGATGGCGCTACGGGGAGCGTATAGTGAGTCTGGTGGTCGTAGTTGTGGCACTTGATGATTGTAACATCGGCGCACTTTGTCCACCCCTCGCCCATAGCCATCAGCGCAATCTCACCCATCGTAAGGCCGTGAACAACGGGAACGGGGATATGTCCTACGCCCGACTTATAGCGCATATCGAGGATAGGGCCATCCACGTAGTGACCATTCGGATTTGGACGGTCGAGGATGATAACCTTGCGGCCAAAATCGGCACACGCATCTATCATCCGCAGCATAGATATATAATATGTATAGAAGCGAAGTCCTACATCTTGCATATCTACGATAAGAACATCGAATGACTCCATCGCCGAGTCCGAAGGGCGCTTCGTATTGCCGTTGTAGAGCGAGAGGATAGGTATTCCCGTCTTTGTGTCTACGTCATCCTTAACGACATATCCCGCCTCCACACCGCCACGAAAGCCGTGCTCGGGGGCGAAGATACCAACGATGTTGATGCCCTCCTGATAGAGCATATCCACAATGTGGAGGTCGGGGCTATACATCGCCGTGTGGTTGACAAGAAGTGCCACACGTCTGCCCTCCAGAAGTGGCATATAGCTTGCCTTATCCGTAGCACCTACCTCTATCTCCTGTGCCGATGCGCTGAAGCACAGCAGCACGCATAAGAGTAGCGAGTATAGTCGTCGAAGCATCATAAGTGGTTAGTAGTGAAGTAAATATTCCTTAATAAAGCCGTCCAAGTCGCCATCCATAACAGCATCCACGTTCGAGGTTTGGTATCCCGTACGGTGATCCTTGACACGTCTATCGTCGAAGACATAGCTGCGTATCTGCGAGCCCCACTCGATGCGCTTCTTCGTAGCCTCGAGAGCCTGCTGCGTTGCCATACGCTTGTCCAACTCCCTCTGATAGAGTTTCGAGCGGAGGATACGCATAGCATTCTCGCGGTTGTTAAGCTGCGAGCGGGTCTCCATATTCTCACTCAGGAACTCCACAGGCTCTCCCGTCTCGGCATCCTTACCGTGGTAGCGAAGGCGTACTGCGGTCTCGACCTTATTTACGTTCTGACCTCCCGCGCCACTCGCTCTGAAGGTATCCCACTCGATATCGGCAGGCGAGATGTTAATCTCAATGGTGTCGTCGATAGCTGGCGAGATAAAGACCGATGCGAAGGTGGTCTGACGCTTGTTGTTGGCATTAAATGGCGAGAGGCGCACCATACGATGCACACCACTCTCGGCGCGGAGATAGCCATAGGCATACTCGCCCTCGAACTCCAAGGTGCAGGACTTTACGCCCACCTCGTCACCAGCCTGATAGGCAACAACCTTTACGTTATAGCCGTGAGCCTCGCCCCAGCGTGTGTACATACGCATAAGCATCTGCGCCCAGTCCAACGCCTCCGTACCTCCAGCACCAGCGTTGATATCCATAATGGCTCCGAGTCTATCCTCCTTGCCCGAGAGCATCTGCTTAAGCTCCATCTTCTCGACCATCTCCAAGGCTGTGGCATACTGCGCCTCGGCCTCCGCCTCGGTGATTACACCCTCGGTGATGAAGTCAGGGATGAGCGAGAGGTCCTTCACAGCACGACACATCGCAGCATAGTCGTCCAAGACAGCCTTGATATCGGCAACCCTCTTCAACTGCTGGCGTGCCTTATCGGGGTTGTCCCAGAATGTTGGCTCCTCGGTGCGCTCCTGCTCGTTGCGGAGGTCTATCTCACGTTGCTCGATGTTGATAGCCTCGGCAAGTTTAGCGCGGCGTGCCTCAAGGTCGTTTATCTGCTCCTGTGTTACCATACGTTACTCTATCTCCCAGTCAAAACCATCCTTGCGGTCCTTAACGCGGATGCCAATAGCAGTGAGGTTATCACGAATCTTATCCGACGTAGCCCAATCCTTGTTTGCCTTGGCATCCATACGCATCTTGAGAAGCATCTCAACAAGTGGCGATACCATATCCTTACCACCAGCCTCGGCAGCCTTCTCGTTGCGAAGACCAAGAATGTCGAAGACGTAGAGGTTGAACGTAGCCTTCAAAGCCTCGAGATCCTCGGCAGTGAATGTCTGCTGGCCCTCGATAGCCTGGTTGATGATACGTACCCAGTCGAAGAGCGCAGAGATTACCATAGGCGAGTTGATATCGTCGGCCATAGCCTCGCGGCAACGACGCTCCAACTCCTTAACATCCGATGTAGACTTATCCGCAGGCTTCAACTTCGAGAGTGCCTCCACGCCCTTCATCAAACGGTCGAGGCCCTTCTCGGCAGCCTGAAGAGCATCGTTCGAGAAGTCGAGCGTTGAGCGGTAGTGTGCCTGAAGCACGAAGAAGCGGATGGTCATAGGGGTGTATGCCTGCTCAAGAAGTGGGTGGTTACCCGTAAAGAGCTGCTCGAGAGTGATGAAGTTACCGAGCGACTTACCCATCTTCTGACCATTGATAGTAATCATATTGTTATGCACCCAGTAGCGTGCCGAGTCCTTGCCCATAGCGGCTGTAGACTGTGCAATCTCACACTCGTGGTGTGGGAACATAAGGTCCATACCGCCACCGTGGATGTCGAACTGCTCGCCGAGATACTTTGTACTCATCGCAGTACACTCCATATGCCAACCTGGGAAGCCGTCGCTCCAAGGTGATGGCCAACGCATAATATGCTCTGGAGAGGCCTTCTTCCAGAGGGCAAAGTCATAGGAGTGGCGCTTGTCGCTCTGACCATCAAGCTCGCGGGTGTTGGTTACGATATCGTCGAGGTTACGGCCCGAGAGGCGACCATAGTGGTAGTCGCGGTTATACTTCTCAACATCGAAGTAGATAGAGCCGTTAGACTCATAGGCGTAGCCAGCGTCGAGGATACGGCGTACCATCTCAATCTGCTCGATGATATGTCCCGAGGCGTGTGGCTCGATAGATGGGCTCTTCACGCCAAGCTCACGCATAGCATCGTGGTAACGCTCGGTGTAGTAGTGTGCAATCTCCATAGGCTCAAGCTGCTCGAGGCGAGCCTTCTTTGCAATCTTATCCTCACCCTCATCGGCATCCTGCTCGAGGTGGCCTACGTCGGTGATGTTACGCACGTAGCGCACCTTATAGCCCAACGACTGCAAGAAGCGGAACAATAGGTCGAAGGTTACGGCAGGACGTGCGTGACCAAGATGTGGATCGCCATAAACGGTTGGTCCACAAACGTACATTCCTACGTGCTCAGGGTTGATAGGCTCAAACGTCTCCTTGCGGCGTGAGAGCGTATTATACAAAACAATCTTCTCCATTTTTATCTATTTTTTTGTTTATATTTTTCCGTAAATAGTAAGTATCTCGTATGCTACGTCGCTCGAGAGGAACTCCTCGGCGTCGAGAATGTATGGCGCTGGAACATCCTTTCCTCCGATATAGCGTGAGGCAGGAAGCGAGCTATATACCTCGTAGAGGTTGCAGATATGGCCCTCGATAAGTGCCATTTCGGGGGCGTTAGCATCCTCGGGTGTTAGGCGCTCAATAGCTGCGAGGTAGTCCACAACGAGTTTGTCGAAGTTTAGTGGCTTCTCAACAAGTGGCGTGTCGCTCTCGCCATTAGCAACCCAGTCGAAGCTTCCCGCCATCATATGGCTGATGTTGAGCGTCTCGATGATGTCGAGGAACTTGTTGTAAAGCTCGTCGCTTGCGGCATACGAGAAGCTATCGTAAGTGGCATATTGTAGGTAGTAGTTCACCCACTCGCCACGATTCTTGATGTACTCCGCAGCGATGACATCACCCTTGCGGTAGCACTCCTCGGCACGCAAGAAGTAGTCGTCGCTCGAGAGGAGTAGCTCGTTGACATCCTCAATATCAAGGCCACGATGTATCGCCGTAGCCTGACGCTCGGCAGCGGCATCCGACAGAGCGTAGAAGTATGAGAAGTTATCGCCATCGTTCTCTATCGTGGTGTTAATGTCGAGCATCGTATTAAGCTCCGAGATAGCCTTCTCAAGCTCCTCCGTAGCGATACCGAGCAGGTAGTTAGCAATGGTGTAGTAGCCACGAATATATGGCAACGTATTGCTATGTGAGTAGCCCACCTTCTTAAGCGGAAGAACCTCCATACCTCTGTCGAGGAGTGCCTCGGCACGCAACACATCATCCTCCGAACCGCGACGTAGGTATTCGGTAGCCACACGTGCGAAGTTCTCGCGGCTGCGTGATGCAGAGAGGTTATAGCGGTAGAAGTAGTCGACCAAAACATCCTCATCGGCGATATTTCCGAAGTGGAGTGGCTCGACACTCTCGTCGTTGGCCATAAAGAGTGGGTAGAGCTTATCAGCATCTATGGTACCTGCCTCGCTGCCAGCGCGATACTTGGTGTAGATAGGAACCAACGTATAGCAGTAGCCGTCGAAGCGTGCGTAGTCGATAATACCATAATCCTTCAAGAGGCTTGCCTGGGTGAACGAGATAGGGCGTCGCCACTCGAAGTTTGCGAAGAGGTCGAGAAGCATCAGGTGGTCGCGGGTAATCATACTCTTGTTATCAAGCGAGATATACAACTCGTCAACAATACGCTCTGCATCCTTCTCCTCTACGATACCTGCCTCTATGGCTGCGGCCTTATCCACAGGGATGATATAGCGGTTAGCGGCAAGGATATAGTCCGAGTCTACGCCATCGAAGAAGCTGTCTACCTTTGCCTTGAGGCGTCCTACGACCATATAGTCCTCCTTGCGGTCATCACGTGCGATAGTCTCGCCCTCGGCCAAAAGTGTCATACGGCCATCGTTGATGACAAGCGTCATAGGCTCGTCGGAGATAAACAGACGGATAGCATCCTTAAGTAGTATGTCGTAGCCCGAGATAGTGTCGTTATATGCCCAATACTCGTCCATCTTCTCGTAGTCGTCCATAAACGTCTCGTCAGAGATGATAGCATCGAAGATGTTACGGGCAACGAGGTATGGGATGTAGACATCGTAGAAGCCATCCGATTCGGTATCACCCGCCTCGATATACTCCTCGACAATAGGCTGATACTCTTGGATGATATCCTGAACATCCTTGATATGTGCCGAAATCTCGGCGTAGGTGCCTACGAGTGATTTCATAGCGCCGCTGGCATCCTGATAGCGGATGTTGTAGAGACTCTCGCTCTCGATACGGCGGCGTACCTCGCGAAGTTTGCGAGCCTTGTCGTTATCCAAGACACTGACAACATCGGCAACAATGGTATAGTCGTTGACAAAGCTATACTTCGACGAAGGAATTGTGAATGGCACACCATCAGCATCATTTGCTGCGAGTTTCATCTCGTCGACATACCACTCGCCACCCAAGTACGAGGAGTTCATAACACGTACATCCTTGCGGATGCCCTCCACCTCCTGGCAGTACCAGAGAGGGAAGGTGTCGTTATCGCCAAAGTTGATGATGATGGCGTTCTGGGGTGCAGAGTTGAGGTAGTTGCGACCAATGTCACGCGCCATATATCGTCCCGAACGGTCGTGGTCATCCCAGTTCTCGGTAGCAAGGACCACAGGTACGCTTGAGGTGATAAGCAGCGTAGCAATAGCAGCGATGACGCTACCACGCTTAGGGTTAAACCTGCGGGCGAGGCTAAGGAGCATATCGCCAATAGCCATAACGCCGATACCCAACCAGATGGAGTAGGCGTAGAAGGCTCCGGCATATACGTAATCTCGCTCACGAGGCTCGTCGGGGGAGGTGTTGAAGTAGACAACCAACGCGATACCCATCATCACAAAGAGCAACAACACCACGAAGAAGTTGCGCCAGTCGTTGTTGAGCTGATAGATAAGGCCCAACAGACCGAGCAACAGCGGTAGGAAGAAGTAGGTGTTGTGCGCAGGGTTATCCTCCATATCCGAAGGTAGGGCGGTACGCGCACCAGCATAAAGCTCATCTATGAAGTCGATGCCCGAGAGCCAACCGCCGTGCATATAGATGCGGTTGTCGACATCGGCCTGAAGCTGCTCGTCATCCTGACGGCCTACGAAGTTCCACATAAAGTAGCGCCAGAACATATCGCCCATCTGGTAGCCGAGGAAGTAGTTGATATCCTCCAACGCCGTAGGCTCATACCATACGCCACCATTGCCATCCTCTACCTTAACCGTAGGGTGGCCATTCTCGGTCTTAACCCAATTAGCCTCGAAGCTGTCGGTGCGCTTGTACCACCACATACGTGGCAGAAGGCGCATAGCCTCGTCGGGATAGTTGTAGCCGTTGAAGAACTTACGCTCCTCGTACTCCTTGGTCTCGGGGTTGAGCCACATAACGCTCTTCTCCTCGAAGTCGCCCGTAGGGAGATACTCATCATCCGACGTGAGGTCGGGGTTGGCAACAACAAGTGAGTTTGGAAGTGCCGAGTAGTAAGTGCCACGCAACAGCGGGCGATCACCATACTGGTCACGATTCAGCAAGCTGAGCAACATATGAGGGTTCGAAGGGTTGTTCGAGTTCATAGGAGGGTTGGCAGCTGCACGGATAGAGACCGAGGCGTAGGAACTGAAGCCTATCAAAATTACAAGAACGGCCATAGCAATGCCGTTAAGAGCCTTGTAACCCTTGCGGTGGGTGAACATCACCAAGTAGCCCAAAAGCGCAAAGACCGCAACAGCGAAGAGTATCATACCGCTATTTACAGGCATTCCGAGGCTATTAACCGCGAAGGTGTCGACCGCAGCACCGAGGGCTACGGTATATGGGATGATGATGCCGTTGATAACGCCCAAAATAAGGAGCGATACAATAAGGGCAAGGCCTATCTTAAGAACATAATCCCACGCCGTGCGGTACTCATAGCGGCGGAAAAACCATATCATCACCAACGCTGGGATAGTAAGCAGGTTGAGGATATGTACGCCGATAGAGAGTCCCATAAGGTAGGCGATAAGAATTATCCATCGCATAGAGGTAGGACGGTGGGCATTCTCCTCCCACTTGAGCATCAGCCACACTACCAATGCCGTAAACATCGACGAAAGGGCGTAAACCTCACCCTCGACAGCCGAGAACCAGAAGGTGTCGGTATAGGCATACGACAATGCTCCGATGGCACCCGCGCCGAGAATAAGAATCATACGGCTAAGGCTCATCTCCTCGTTATCGCCGCGCGAGGTTATGCGACGTGCCAGATGCGTGATAGTCCAGAAGAGGAAGAGGATGCAGAAGCCCGAAGCCACGCCGTTCATAGCGTTAATCATCATCGGAACGCTCTCAACCGAGGGGGCAAAGAGCGAGGCTATGCGTGCTAGCATCATAAAGAGTGGCGCCCCAGGTGGGTGGCCAACCTCGAGCTTGTATGACGTTGCGATAAACTCACTACAATCCCAGAGGCTTGTCGTAGGCTCGATAGTGAGAATGTAGGATGCGGTGGCGATGAAGAAGACCATCCATCCTACGGTGTTATTCCAAAATCTAAATTTATTCATTTCGTGCATTGTTGTCTGGTTGTTATTTTTAACTCGCAAATATAATAATATTTGCCCGATAAACGAAGAAACTTTATCAATTATTTTTTCATCGTTACAGATTTGGTCGATAAGGGGTGGTGTGAGGGGTAGTATTTGGAGTGTCTTGCAATGCGTGAAATAGAGTAATTTATGGAGTATATGCGAAATGAATTTAGGACGATAATTCGACCTTTTAACCGCATCTCGGTGGAGTGGCCGAGAGGGTAAAAAAAAAGAAGAGCCGAGGGTGATGATACCCCCAGCTCTTGCTATTTAGCGCGATATCTCTATGCGCTCTATTACAACTGCTTACAAGCTCTTAACGTACTCGTCGATAGCCTTGGCAGCCTTACGGCCGGCACCCATAGCCAAGATAACCGTAGCAGCACCTGTAACAGCGTCACCACCCGCGAAAAGACCACGACGTGAGGTAGCACCCTCCTCGTTTGCCTCGATACATCCGCGGCGGTTGATGTTGAGATTCGATGTTGTTGCTGCGATAAGTGGGTTTGGAGAGGTTCCAAGAGCCATAATTACAACATCGCAGTCGATAGTGAAGTCCGAACCTGCCTTCTCCTGTGGTGAGCGACGGCCCGATGCGTCAGGCTCGCCAAGCTCCATCTCAACGCAGTTGATGCCCTTAACCCAGCCATCCTCCGTGCCGAGGATATGTGTAGGGTTGGTAAGCATACGGAACTCGATACCCTCCTCCTTGGCGTGGTGTACCTCCTCCTTACGTGCTGGAAGCTCCGCCTCGCCACGACGATAGACGATAACAGCCTCGGCGCCAAGACGCTTCGCGGTACGTACGGCGTCCATAGCCACGTTACCACCACCCACAACAACAACCTTCTTACCTACATATACAGGTGTGTCGTTATGCTCTGGGTCCCAAGCACCCATAAGGTTAACACGTGTGAGGAACTCGTTAGCCGAGAGTACACCGTTGAGGTTCTCGCCCTCGATGCCCATAAAGCGTGGAAGACCAGCACCTGAGCCTACGAAAACAGCATCGTAACCCTCCTGGTCGAAGAGTGAGTCGATGGTCATAGTGCGGCCAATGATAACGTCAGTCTCGAACTTTACGCCAAGCTTCTTAACCTCTGCAATCTCACGTGCTACAACACGCTCCTTTGGCAAACGGAACTCTGGAATACCGTAAGACAATACGCCACCTAGGCGGTGCAACGCCTCGAAGACATCAACCTTATAGCCCATCTTTGCCAAGTCGCTGGCACACGCCAAACCCGCAGGGCCACTACCTACAACCGCTACACGGTGTCCATTAGGCTCAATCTTCGCAGCCTCGACCTCTGCCGAGTGATCCAATGCCCAGTCGCCTACGAAGCGCTCCAACTTACCAATAGCCACAGGCTCGCCCTTGATGCCCAAGACGCACGAACCCTCGCACTGCGACTCCTGAGGACATACACGACCACAGATAGATGGCAACGAGCTATCTACGTGGATAGTGTCGGCAGCAGCGCGGATATCACCCTCGGTGAGGTGGTGGATGAACTCTGGGATGTTGATATTTACGGGGCAGGCGGCAACGCAACGTGGGTTCTTACAATTCAAGCATCGTGTAGCCTCCAACGAAGCCTCCTCCCAATTATACCCGTAGCATACCTCCTCGAAATTGGTGGCACGCACCTTTGGGTCCTGTTCGCGTACTGCAACGCGTGGTATCTTATTTGCCATAGCAATTACATTTATGTTCGTGATTCTCTACTGCTGTTCTCTCCTGATTGCGGTACATAGCCTGACGGCGCATAGCCTCGTCGAAGTCTACCTGGTGGCCATCGAACTCTGGACCATCAACGCACGTAAACAACGTCTTACCACCTACCGATACGCGGCAAGCACCACACATACCCGTACCATCGACCATCAAGGCGTTGAGCGATACGGTGGTCTGAAGCTCCCAAGGCTTGGTAGTAAGGCATACGAATTTCATCATAATCATAGGGCCGATACATACGCACTCGTCGTACTTCTTACCCTGCTTCACGACAAGCTCCTCCAAGAGGCCTGTAACCATACCCTTGTATCCCTCCGAGCCATCGTCAGTGGCGATATGTACGTTACCCACCTTCTTCATCTCGTCGATGTAGATGAGCATATCCTTGTTCTTTGCGCCGATGATAACGTCGCACTCTACGCCCTGCTCGTGGAGCCACTTAACCTGTGGATATACAGGAGCAGTACCTACGCCACCTGCCACGAAGATATATTTGCGAGCCTTAAGCTCCTCCTTTGGCATATGGATGAACTCCGATGGACGGCCCAATGGACCTGCGAAGTCGGCAAGTGAGTCGCCAACCTCAAGGGCGCAAATCTTCTTTGTCGAAAGACCAATGGTCTGTGTTACGATAGTCACGGTACCAGCCTCGACATCATAGTCGGCGATGGTCAATGGAATACGCTCGCCACCCTCGGCAGTGCGTACAATGACAAACTGTCCTGGCTTTGCAGAACGTGCAACACGCTCGGCGGCAATCTTCATCTCGTAGATGTTCTCCGCCAACTTGCGTTTTTCTACAATCTTAAACATCTTCTTAAGTTTATCTTTTTAGTTGTGTATTGTCTGTGTCTGTTGTCGTGGCATCGTGGCCTACCACATAGGTATTGCCGTAACCTTGATGCTCTGCATAGGGCGCAGAGGGTCGGAGGTTATGATGCGTATGCGTGCGGTAAAAAGCTCATCGGGGTTTGCTATCTCGTTGCAGTTGAGCGTTATAGCTAACTGTAAAATGTCACCAGGTGCAATACTCCTCGCTCCGAGAATATCGCACACAACGGCCTTCGAGGAGCTCTCCACAGCACGAATAAGGAGCGGTGAGCCACCCTCGTTTCGTAGTGTTATGCTCTCGCGTAGCAGCCCATTAGGGCAATTTACCTCCCCAAATTTAATAATATTTTTTGAAATATCGCATCGCGGAGCAGAAATATCGTCCACGATATCGAAATTGTCCACCGCGATAACCTCCGTAGTTAGCCTATATCGTGACCGCGTGCCATCCACTACGAGGTAAAATTCATCGCTCTGCGTGCCGTAGATATTGCCGTTCTCGGCGAGGGCATAGCGCAGTGCTATCTCGCCCGTTGTGTTGGGCTCGATGATAGCGGGGAGGGATATAGTGAGTATCCCCGAGGAGAGTGTCTGCTCGGTAGATAGGGCGATGCACTCCGAGGAGGTGTTTATAAACTCGATATACTCCGTAGCCTCCTTGCCCTGCTCCAGATAGCCAAAGGCGCGCGAGGTGGCGTGAAGGCGAAGACCTCCACCCATATCGAAGGGGTATATCTCATCTATGGTGCGCTCGCGGGGTTGCACATAGCCTGTAAGCGTTAGCACTATGTCGCGCTCCGCATCGCGTATCTTTACAAGAATCTCCTTCTCGAAACGTCCTGGGCGATTTAGGGGGTTGAACGTAATGGCGATTGTGGCGCTCTCGTTTGGTGCTATGGCCTCGCGGGGATAGCCTACGCTGGTGCAGCCGCACGACGTCACTATATCATCTATATATATAGGTATAGCACTTTCGTTCGTTGCCTCGGCGAGTGCCACGACAGAGCCGCCATCCTCCGCGATGGTGCCGAGATGGATTGTGTCGCTCGAAAAGCGTAGCCCCGAAGTGGTGTTCTGTGCTGTTGCGAGGGTTGCCACGGCGCAGAATATCGTGATTAGAATGAAAATTTTTAGTCGCATATAAATTTTTTCTCCAACAGATTCTACAAAGATAGCACAAAAGTTATGATGTTACAACACTTCGCACGCT
>JAEIGA010007897.1_pt1 | contig 16150 bp, 17 predicted proteins | sample 9270691 | NCBI WGS metagenome assembly JAEIGA01 (sample SAMN17057246, study PRJNA624740) | gut metagenome | biome: biome; isolation source: fecal sample | host: Bos grunniens | place: China: Xizang | collected 2019
TACTTTGAATGTATAAGTTTTTTTAAAGATATAAATAATTTTGAATATGTTTTAAATGATAGTGAAATATTTAAGGAAATTAAATTAACTAAAGAAGAAATAAAAGCGATAAGTTTAAAAGATATAAATGGATATAGTAGTAAAAAGTGTTCAAAACAAATGGGAATAGATATAAAAGAGTTTGAAGCTTTAATTAATTCTGCAAGAAAAAAAATAGCATTAGCTATATCAGATGCAACATCTATAAAAGTAACTATAGAGGAGAAAGTAGAAGAAATAAAGGAAAATTTAGAAGATGGTAAAGTATGCAAGTTTAGATGTGCAACTTGTGGATATATATACTATGTAAATTATGAAAATGGTGTTATAAGATGTCCTAAGTGTAGCTCAACTAAAGTAATGAATAGTGGAGAAGCAGGATTTACTAAAAAATGGCTTAATAAGAAGTAATAATAATTGACTTAGTAAATTTAGTCTGATATTATTACTTTTGTATGATAACTATCTAAATTGAATCTTTTATTAAAGATGTCAGAATAGAGGAGATGAAACGGTGAAGATATTAGATACAGTAATATTAGGTATAGATTTAGTTTTATTTATGTATTTTTATAATATAGCAATAAATACAACAGATATGACAACAAGATTAATATCTTGTGCCGCGATGACTTTTGAGGTTTACTTTATTAGAAAACACTTAAAAATAATGAAAAGATTAAAATCATCTGAAAATAAAAATGATAATATAAGGAAATAATTATAAAAGTACCTAATGATAGGTGCTTTTTTATTAATATATAAATACTAATGATAAAGACTTAGGAGTGAAAATATGAGTAAGAAATATGAAATAAATTATTTATTTGGATATATTTATGATAAAAGTAAATTAATAGTTACATATCCTATTGGATCAAATGTAATTAATGAAGATGAGTATGAAAAAGAAGTTGAGGTTGCATTTTTAGAAGATGGAATAGAGGCTGCATTTAAAGATGAAGATATAAAATTAGCGAATGATATTATGAAACCTTTAGAGATGTTTTTAATGAAGCCAAGCAAAGTAGTACCTTTAGTTGAAGGGATAAAAGATTTTGATACAAAAGAAGATTTAACAAAAATACTTAACGAATTTAATGAAGAATATGAAGTTGAAAAAGAGTACCTTAATAAAGGGTATAAAATAAAAGATTATTTAGAGGTATTTAAAAATGTAGTGGATTATATTCCTCATGAAAATTTAGATAACTTAAATATATTAAAAATAGAAGAAGACAAATTTGATATGAATAAATTTATTGAAGATATAAAAAATACTCTAGATGAAGAAATGAATATAGAGTCGATACCTGTTAGTATGGAAAAAAGTAATTTAACACCAAGATTATTTGTAAAGTCAATAAATAAAGAAAGTAATTGTTTTTATATCCCATTTGCAATTAAATCTTCATTAAGTGAAGGTGCTATATTATGTGGTGACAAAAATATTATAAAAGATGAAAATGTTGACTTAGGAGATTTAGAAATAACAGTTATTAAAGATGCAGGTTATATAATAGAAAATATAAATAATGTACTTAATTTTAAAATAGGTAATTTTAATAGTAAAACAGAAAATAATAATCAAATAACTCAAGTAGTAGATTATGCAGGTATAATAAAACCTAGTATGATAGAATTTTTAAAGACTTATATTAGAACTATTTAATTTATAGTGTATTACTATTAGCTTTGAAAATAAAACAGTTTAAGTAATTAGGATAATAAAAGGTGTCTTAAAGTGAAAATTTCATTTTAGGACACCTTTTATTTTAAGGTATACTTACATATATTTTTATAAATTGTGAAGAATAAATTATAAAATAAAAGTTCGTAGCTAGGAGATATATTTATGAAAAATAGTGTTAAGGTAATACCTCTAGGAGGTTTAGGAGAAATTGGAAAAAATATAACTGCTATAGAATACAATAATGAAATTATAGTTATAGATTGTGGAGTAGCTTTTCCTGATGAAGATATGTATGGAGTAGACTTAGTAATACCAGATGTAAATTATTTAATATAAAACAAAGAAAAAGTTAAAGGATTATTTTTAACTCACGGTCATGAAGATCATATAGGTTCTATACCATATATATTAAAACAGATAAATATGCCTATATATGGTACAAGACTAACCATAGGATTAGTTGAAAGCAAATTAAAAGAGCATGATATGTTAGATATATGTATCCTAAACTCTGTTAATATGGGTGATGTAGTAAAATTAAATGAAATTAGTATTGAATTTATTAGATCTACTCATAGTATAGCAGACTCTTGCTGCTTAGCAATTTTTACACCTATTGGAACTATAGTTCATACAGGTGATTTTAAAATAGATTATACTCCAATTGATGGTTTAGTTATGAATTTAAATAGATTAGCCTCATTAGGAGAAGAAGGTGTGTTACTTTTACTTGCTGATAGTACAAATGTTGAAAGAGAGGGTCATTCTATATCTGAGAGTGTAATTGGAGAAACATTAAATAAGCTTTTTAGAAAAGCAAAAGGTAGAATAATTGTAGCTACATTTGCATCTAATATACATAGAATTCAACAAATAGCAAACGCATCTATAAGTCAAAATAGAAAAATAGCATTTAACGGAAGAAGTATGGATAATGTATCTCAAGTTGCTATGGAATTAGGGTATTTACATATACCAAAAGAATCAGTTATAAGTATTGATGATATAAATAACTATCCGAATGAAAATATAACTATAATAACAACAGGAAGTCAAGGAGAACCAATGGCTGGATTATCCAGAATAGCTCATGGTTCACATAATAAAATAGAAATACATAAAGATGATGTCTTTATAATATCCGCTTCGCCTATACCTGGAAATGATAAAATTATTTCTAGGGTTATAAATCAATTATTTAAAAAAGGTGTAGAAGTAATTTATGAGGATTTAGAAGAAATACATGTATCAGGGCATGCATATAGAGAAGAGTTAAAGTTAATTCATACCATTATAAAACCAAAATATTTTATGCCTGTGCATGGTGAGTATAGACATTTAAAACATCACAGTGATTTAGCTATAAAACTTGGAATGAATCCTAAGAATATATTTACTTTGGAAAATGGACAGGTGCTTGAATTATCCAAAGATGGTGTTAATACAAATCAAAGAGTGCATACAGGAGTATTATATGTAGATGGTATAGGTGTAGGAGATGTAGGGAATATAGTTCTTAGAGATAGACGTTTCTTAGCAAATGATGGAATGGTAACAATAGTTTTAGCCATTGATAAAGATAGTTATGAAATAATATCAGGTCCAGATGTTATAACAAGAGGATTTATATATGCAAGAGAATCCGAAGATTTAATTAATGAGATAAAAGATATATCTAAGAATGCAGCTCAAGGATGTTTAGAACAAGGTATTTTAGAATGGAATATTCTAAAAAGGAGCATAAAAAAATCAGTTGAGAATCATTTATATAACAAAACTAAAAGAAGACCAAGTGTATTTCCTATAATAATTGAAATATGATTTAATAAAAATAAATATATAAAAGTAATGTCAAAAACTAAAGTTGTCTCATATTATAAACTAGGAAGTTTAAATAGCTTCAAAATAATTAAGGGGGTAAGTTATAAATGCTAGACAGCCTAGAAAGATTCTTTGGAGGAGACGATATATTTGCTGGATGGTGGATAATAATATTATTCTTCTTATTCATGGCATTTCAAGATGTATGGGAAGATTTTGATATATGCACATGGATACCATTCTTAATATTATTATTAATTGTATGCAATATGAATGATGGTTTTGATGGATGCTAATTTAATAAATTAATATAAAAAGTATCGATAATATTATCGGTACTTTTTATATTAATTGTACAAGTATACTAGTATATAAACTGTTGAATAAACTATTAATAAATAATATAATTTATATAGGCAAAATATTAGGAGGATACTATGATATACGGAAATTTAAAAAATGATAAGGATTTAATTAATATATTACCAGAGGCATTAAAAAAAGGTATTTTATTTTTAAAGGAAACAGATTTATTAAATTGCGAAGCAGGAGAGTACGAAATACAGGGAAGAGATATATATGCAAATGTAATAGATACAAAAACTCAAAATAAAGAGTGTATAAGACCAGAAGTACATAGAAAGTATATAGACATACAATGTTTATGTAAAGGAAGTGAGCTAATTGGATTTGCAAGAGATTGTGAAGAAAATATAGTTGATGAAAAATTATTGGATAAGGATGTTATTTTCTATTCAGAAGTAAAAAATGAATCTGAGTTAGTATTAGCACCTAATGATTATGTAATATTATTCCCAGAAGATGTTCATAGACCAGCATATACAAATGGTGATATGGAAGATATAAGAAAAGTAGTAGTTAAAGTTAATATAGATTTATTAAAGTAATATATAAAAAGCATGATTAAGTTTTTAATCATGCTTTTTGTATTAAAAACTATCTTGAAAAATTTTGTCTTAAATTGTATAATATAAACTTAGTTAAAAAGGAAATTAATAAAAATTGAAATTTTTAACAAAATACAAATAAAAATATATACAAAAAATACGATTATCAATTTAAAAGGAAAAATTAAATATTTAGTGAGGTGGAACGATGAAAATAGGATTTGATCACAAAAAATACCTAGAGGAACAGTCAAAATATATATTAGAGAGAGTTAATAATTTTGACAAGCTATACTTAGAATTTGGCGGAAAGTTAATAGGTGATTTACACGCTAAAAGAATATTACCAGGTTTTGATGAAAATGCAAAGATAAAAGTTTTACAACATATGAAAGACCAATTAGAGGTTGTTATATGTGTTTATGCTGGTGATATAGAAAGAAATAAAGTAAGAGGCGATTACGGTATTACTTATGATATGGAAGTTCTAAGATTAATCGATGATTTAAGATCTTATGATTTAGATGTAAATAGTGTTGTAATAACAAGATATGAAGGTCAACCTGCAACTACAGTGTTTATAAATAAGTTAGAAAGAATGGGTATAAAGGTATACAAACATGCTCCTACAAAAGGATATCCAACTGATGTTGATACAATAGTTAGTGATGAAGGATACGGGGCTAATCCATATATAGAAACAACAAAACCAATAGTTGTTGTAACAGCTCCTGGTCCAAATAGTGGCAAATTAGGAACTTGTTTAAGTCAGTTATACCATGAAAATAAAAGAGGTAATAGTGTAGGATATTCTAAATTTGAAACATTCCCAGTTTGGAATTTACCACTTAAACATCCAGTAAATATAGCTTATGAAGCTGCAACTGTAGATTTAAAAGATGTTAACATGATAGACTCATTCCATCTTGAAAGATATGGTGAAACTTCAGTAAACTATAATAGAGATTTAGAATTATTCCCAGTTCTTAAGAAAATAATAGAAAAAATAACTGGAAAAGAATCTATATTCCAATCACCAACTGATATGGGCGTTAATAGAGTTGGATTTGGTATAATAGATGATGAAGTAGTTAGAGAAGCATCTAAACAAGAAATAATAAGAAGATACTTTAAAACTGCATGTGAATACAAAAAAGGTCAATTTGATAAAGATGCATTTGACACTATAAAATTAATAATGGAACAAGTAGGATTAAAGCCAGAAGATAGAAATGTTGTTATGCCAGCTAGAGAATATAGTGTAAAATTAAAAGAAACAGCAGAAAAAACTGATTCTTGCTCAGTTGTTGCATTAGAATTAGTTGATGGAACTATACTTACTGGAAAAAGTTCAAATCTAATGAATGCAAGTGCAGCAGCTATACTTAATGGAATAAAGCATTTAGCTAATATATCAGATGATATGCATTTATTATCTCCAGCAATTTTAGAACCAATTGTAAATTTAAAAACTAAAACTTTAGCAAGTAGAACACCAGAGTTAAGTTGTGAAGAAATATTAATGGCATTAAGCGTAAGTGCTGTTACAAATCCAACTGCACAAGCTGCAATGGATAAGCTTCCAATGTTAAAAGGAGCCCAAGCTCACTCAACTACTATATTAAGCAAAACAGATGAGCAAACATATAGAGAACTTGGTATAGATGTAACTTGTGATCCGGAGTATCCATCACAAAATCTATATTATGCTAATTAATAGAATATACAAATTTAGACCATGCTACAATAGTAGGATGGTCTTCTTATTAAAAAATACAAAATACAAATAAAAATACTTACAAAAATTTTACGATTATCAATAAGGAATAAATATGTAGTTCCTTGGAATAACTATTTTAAAGGTTTTTTTATAATTTTGCAAGAAAAAGTTAAAAAAAAATTAAAAAAATATTTTAATAATATACAAAAATATATTTTTTAAGTAAGAGGGGATAAATTTGAATAGCAATAGAAAAATAATTCATATAGATATGGATGCATTTTTTGCATCAGTTGAACAACGTGATAATCCAAGTTTAAAAGGGAAACCAATAGTAGTTGGTGGACCACCTGAAAGTAGAGGTGTTGTTACAACGTGTTCATATGAGGCTAGGAAGTATGGTATACATTCGGCTATGCCATCTAAAATTGCATACAAAAGATGCCCATATGCTATATTTGTACCACCTAGATTCGATGAGTATAAAAAGGTATCAAATCAAATAAAAAATATATTTTATAGATATACAGATTTGGTTGAACCACTATCATTAGATGAAGCATTTTTAGATGTTACAATAAATAAAAAGCAAATTAAATATGCTACTCAAATTGCAAAAATGATTAAAGAAGATATTTTAAGAGAAACTAATCTTACAGCATCTGCAGGAGTATCGTATAATAAGTTTTTAGCAAAGTTAGCATCCGACTATAAAAAACCAAATGGATTAACTATTATAACACCAGATAAAGCACAAGAATTTTTAGATAACCTTCCTATAGATAAGTTTTTTGGAATAGGCAAGGTAACATCAAAAGTTTTAAAGAATTTAAATGTAAATAATGGATATGATTTAAGACAAATGGATTTATATGATTTAGAAAAAATTTTTAAAGGAAGAGGATACTCATTTTATCAATTTTCAAGGGGAATAGATAATAGACCAGTAGAACCATATAGAGAGCGTAAATCTATAGGGTCAGAAAGCACACTTTATTCTAATTTAGATATTGAAGATGAGAAGATTATAGAGATACTAAGTGATTTATGTGAAGATGTTGCTAACAGATCAAAAATTTTAGAAAAATTAGGTAAAACAATAACTTTAAAAATGAAGTTTGAAGATTTTACGCAAATAACAAGAAGTATAAGTTTAGAGTATGCAGTTGGTAATGAAGAAGATATAAGAATTAATATATATAATTTATTAAAAAATATAAAAACAACTAAAAAGATAAGGCTACTTGGAGTAACATTATCTAATTTAATTAATAAAAATGATGAGCTTGGAAATATTACTATTTTCGATTATATAGATAATATGAATGGTTTTAAATAAAATATTATTTTTATTGATAATATATTTAGATTAAATGCAATAATTAGTATAACTAAAAAGGCTTTATATATTTTATATAAAGCCTTTTTAGTTAGTTTTTTAATCGATTAATATTTCCTCTAAAGAATATTTATCTATAATTTCAATTACATTTTTAGTGTAGTCTATTAGCCCAAGTTCTTTCATATTAATAAGTTCTCTTGATAATGATGGTCTTGGTATTCCTAATGTTTCTGAAAGTTTTTGCTTAGTCATATTTAATTTTACAAAATTACTATTTTGAATTTTCGATTGATTAATTAAAAAATGACATATCTTTTGCCTAATAGAAGTTAGGGATAAGGTTGATATAGATTTATTTAAAGTTATTATTTTATTAGTTAAGTCATTTAAAAATGATTTTAAGAAATCTGGATGATTTGTACAGAAACAAACAAAATCATCTTTATTTATAAACATTACTTCTGTATCAGTAGATGATATTACAGTTGCAGGGTAAGTGTTTACATCAGAAAATGCAATTATCTCTCCAAATAAATGTCCGCTAGAAAATGAAGATACATGAATTACTTTATTACTACTCATAACTCTTTTTATATCTATATTACCATCTAAAACTAATCCAATTTTACTACAATGAGATCCTTCTATTGCAATAATATCATTTTTTTTATAGTTAGAAATACTATATTTTATATCTTTAAACATATCTAATATTTCTATTTTATTCTTATTTTTAAACATATAATCACCTATGTTTTAATTTTGATATTAAACTTAAATCAATTTTATTATATTTATATAATACCCTAAAATAATAAATTGGAAATGCATTTTTTAAATTTTAAAGCATATAGTTTATGTAACAAATAATTTATATAAAAGGAGATGATTTGATATAAATTATTATGAAGAGTTTGAAATAGATAATAGACTAAAAAAAGTAGGCATAGAAAGTGATAAGTTAGATTTAATTTATGAATTAGTCAATGATATAGTAGAAGCAAAAAATAAAGCATTGAGTATAATCATAGGACTGTATAGATATAGGGGTATAGAGTTTAATGATAAAGAAAAAGATGAACTATCAAAAGAGCTTACAATACAAATTAAAGATAAAGTAATAGAATATGTATATTCTAGTGAAAATCCAACATATAGTGAATCTATGATAGTTATAAATTATTTTATATTACAAATCTATAAAGGAATAGGAATACAAATAGATGATGTAGCACCGGATCCATGTAAAAGTCAATTTTTGATAGATAATGAGCTTTATGAAGTTACAGGTGAAGAAAGTAAAGAAATTAAATTATATAATAGAGTAGTAGATTCAATAAAAGAGGCTATAGATACACTAATTAAATTTATTAAAAGTATATATAAAACAAATAATTTAGTTTTTAAGAAAGAGGAAGAAGATACAGTATATGAAAGCCTAGCTTATGAACTATCTGATATAATAATACATTATATTTATACAGATAAAAATGCTAATTATAGATCATCTATTGACATGATAAATGAATATATGATTGAGTTTATAGGACGTTTTGCAAAAATTAAAGATGATTATGATAAGTGATTATAAAGGATGTATATTTTAATTGATATACATCCTTTAATTTTTTTTACTTCTAAATTATAATTCATAAATATAACATACTAAATAATTATTTTAAGGAGAATATAATGAATTATAAAAAAGTTGTAAAGGCTAAATTTATAGATAGACCTAATAGATTTATAGCATTTTGTGATATAGATGGAAAAATAGAAAAAGTACATGTTAAAAATACTGGTAGATGCAGAGAACTTTTAAAAGATAATGTAGTGGTATATTTAGAGGAAAGTGATAATCCTAATAGAAAGACAAAGTATTCACTTATTTCTGTTGAAAAAGGAAATAGATTAATAAATATGGATTCACAAGTACCTAATAAGGTTGTTTATGAAGGGATAATAAATAAAAAAATATTATTACCTGGAATTAATGAAGAAATAACCTTTATAAAAACTGAAAAAACATATAAAAAATCAAGGTTTGATATATATTTAGAAACTAAATCTAAAAAGATATTTATAGAAGTTAAAGGAGTAACCTTAGAAGAAAATGATATAGTTAAGTTTCCAGATGCAAAAACTGAACGTGGTGTGAAGCATATCAATGAGTTAATAGAAGCTAAAAAGGATGGATATGAGTGTTATATACTATTTTTAATACAAATGAACAATGTACTTTATTTTACTCCAAATAATGAGATGCATAAAGAATTAGGTGATGCCTTAGTCAATGCAAAAAATAATGGAGTTGGAGTAATAGCATATGATAGTTTAGTAGAATTTAACTCAATTACAGTAAATAAAGAAGTAAAAGTTATATTATAAAAATGTTGCTATCTATTAAAGTATTAGATACTATTTAATTATACATATAGTTTATTTATTAAGAAGGATAGCATTTGCTTCCTTCTTATTTTTTTAATAAATCTTTAAAATATTAAGTTAAATATGTAAGTAATTATAAATTATTAATGGTATAATAGTTTTATAAAACATATTTTGTAATAAACATACGAAAGGGTGTACAAAAATGACAAACGAATTATCAATGAAGGATCTATTAGATCAACAAGAACAAGCTTATAGCAATATTCAAGTAGGTCAAACTATATCTGCTAAGATATCAAAAATATCTCATGATGAGGTAGTATTAAACTTAGAATATGGATTTGATGGAATAATACCTGTAGAGGAGTTAAACATACCAAATAATAAGAATATAGAAGAAGTTTTTAATGTTGGAGATGAAGTAACTGCTGTTATACAAAAGGTTTATCAAAAGGATGGCACTATAAGATTATCTAAATTACAAGCTGATAGAAAAAATGATTTATCAGAAGTAACTAAAGCTTTTGAAGAACATAGAATAATAACTGTTAATATTGAAAAAGCTATAGAAAGAGGAGTATTTTCTAAATATAAATCTATAGAGCTATTTATGCCAATATCTCAAATAGACACTAAATTTGTAAAAGATACTAAGGATTATGTTGGATTAAACCTAGAAGTTTACATAATGGAATTAGATCCTAAGAGAAATAGATTTGTAGTAAGTCATAGAGAAGTATTACAAGAACGTATAAACATAGAAAAAGAGGAAAGAAGAGCTAGGATACAAGCAGAAAAAGAAGCTGAGAGAGCTAGAATTAAGGCTGAAAGAGAAGCTGAGAAAGCTAGAATAAAGCAAGAAAAAGAAGATTTATTTAATTCTTTAGAAGTAGGTCAAAAAAGACATGGTAAGGTTACTAAATTAATGCCATATGGAGCTTTTGTTGATATAGGTGGATTAGAAGGCTTAGTTCACTTAAATAACTTATCTTGGAAAAGAGTAGAATCAGTTGAAGATATGTTACAAGAAAATCAAGAAGTTGAAGTTTACGTGTTAGATGTTGATACTGATACTAGAAAAATAGCATTAGCATTAAAAGATATAAACAATGATCCTTGGAAATTAATATCTAACGATGTATATGTTGATGATATAATAACAGGTAAAGTTGTTAGAATAATAGATAAAGGAGTATTCCTTGAAATAAGAGAAGGTGTAGAAGCATTCTTACCTATATCTGAATTAAGTGAAGAAAGAGTGGTTAAAATAACTAATATAGTTAATGTTGGAGATGAAGTTAAAGTAAAAGTACTAAACTTCAATCCTGAAAATAGAAGAATGTTAGTTTCTAAGAAAGAAGCTGAAAGAGAACCAGAAGAAGATTACAGTGAATTTTTAGAAGTTGAAGAGTCTTTAGGAACTCTTGGAGATTTATTTAAAGATAAATTTAAAAATTTACAAAAATAATAAAAAGGGCTATATTAAAGTACATTTTATGTCTTTAAAATAGCCCCTATTTTATATAATAAGGAGGGTTAATATGAAACCGTTATTAGATTTACATACACATACAATAGTTAGTGGACATGCATTTAGCACAGTTAAAGAAAATATAGAATTTGCCATTAAACATGGAATAAAATATTTAGGTATTTCAGACCATGCATGTAATATGCCAGGTGGACCACACAGATTTTATTTTCAAAATATGAAGGTTATACCTAAAGAAGTTGATGGGGTTAGAGTTTTAAAAGGAATAGAAGGTAACATAATTGATTTTGATGGCAACTTAGATGTTGATGATGAATTAATGTCAGGGGTTGATTATGTAATAGCAAGCTTACATACTCCATGTATAAATAGTGGGTCGAAAGATGAAAATACAAATGCTATTTTAAATGTTATGGATATACCAAAGGTTAAAATAATAGGACATCCTGATGATAGTAGATTTCCATTAGATTATGAAAAAATTGTTTTAAAAGCTAAAGAGAAAAATATTTTATTAGAAATAAATAATTCATCTTTAAATCCAAACTCATTTAGAGAGGGAGCATATGAAAATTTAAAAGAAATGTTATACTTATGTAAAGAGCATAATGTAAAAGTTATCATGGGAACAGATTCACATATTTGTTATGATATAGGTATTTTTGATAATTGTAAAAGATTGCTAGACGATATAAATTTTCCATCTAATTTGATAATAAACTACAATGAAGATGAAATAGTTAAATTTTTCAACTTATAAAAATAAATTAATTTATTAAGAGAATTAATAAGTAGATTGAAAATTTAGGAGTGATAGAAATGAAGCAAAGAGTTACAAATAAGCAAAATATAAGTAAGAGTTGTGTAGTATGTGGGATTGAAAATGAATTTGGATTAAAAGCTAATTTTTATGAATTAGAAAATGGAGAGTTGGTAGGAATCTGTAATACTAAAGATTGGCATCAAAGCTATCCAGGTAGAGTACATGGAGGTATGTCCGCAGCATTATTAGATGAAACTATAGGTAGGGCTATAAGTATAAAGGATGAAACTGTTTGGGGCGTTACAGTTGGTCTTGAATTAAAATATAGAAAGCCTGTACCAACTGATTGTGAAATTAAAATTATAGGTAGAATAACTAAAGAAAAAAGAAGAATGTTTGAAGGTAGTGGAGAGATTATTCTTCCAAATGGAGATGTTGCAGTAACAGCTACTGCTAAATATATGAAGCTTCCTATAGACCAAATTGTAGAAGGTGAATTCTTAGAAGACGAATGGATAAAAGTAGAAGATGAAGAACCAATAGAGTATATAGACATTGAAGAATAATCATATGAAAATAGACGTATTTAAATACGTCTATTTTCATATGATTATAAATTATTAAATTTACTATTAAGTTATATATTTCTATAAATTACTTATTTAAACAACATTATTTTTCATATATAAACTAAATTTTATGATATAATTATACGTCAGAGTAAAAAAAGTTTCGCTCTATATCAAAAAGGATATAATAGAACTTAGTATAAATTAAGTAGGTGATTATAAATGAATAATAAATTTTTACCAATATGTAAACAAGATATGATAGATAGAGGTTGGGATCAAGTTGACTTTGTATTAGTTACAGGGGATGCTTATGTTGACCATCATAGTTTTGGAACAGCTATAATTTCAAGAGTTTTAGAAAATGCAGGATACAAAGTAGGTATAATTGCACAGCCAGATTGGAAATCAACAGATGATTTTATGAAACTAGGAAGGCCTAGACTTGGATTCTTAGTAAACTCAGGTAATATGGACTCTATGGTAAACCATTACTCAGTTAGTAAAAGACAAAGAGAAAAGGATCTTTACTCACCAGGTGGAAAAATGGGATTAAGACCTGATAGGGCTGTAATAGTTTACTGCAATAAAATAAGAGAAGCATATAAGGATATACCAGTTGTTATAGGTGGTATAGAAGCTAGTTTAAGAAGATTTGCTCATTATGATTATTGGGCAAATAAAGTTAGAAAGTCTATATTAGTAGATAGTGGAGCAGACTTATTAGTTTATGGAATGAGTGAAAAGCAAATAGTTGAAGTTGCAGATGCTCTTAATAATGGTTTTGATCCTAAATATATAAGACATATAAATGGAACGTGTTATATGGTAGATAGTTTAGATGAGGTATATGAAGATTACGTGTTACTTCCATCATACAAAGAAATTTGTGAAAGTAAAATAAAGTATGCAGAGTCTTTCAAAATGCAATATGATGAACAAGATCCTTTTAGAGGAAAAGCTATAGTTGAACCTTATGGTGATAAGTATCTAGTTCAAAATAAACCAGAAAAACCTTTAAATAGAGAAGAATTAGATGCAGTATATGCACTACCTTATCAAAAGACATATCACCCTATATATGAAGCAATGGGTGGTATACCAGCTATAGAGGAAGTTAAGTTTAGTATAGTAAGCTCAAGAGGATGTTTTGGAAGTTGCTCATTCTGTGCTATAACATTCCATCAAGGAAGAGCAGTTCAAAGTAGAAGTCATGAATCAATAGTAGATGAAGCTAAATATATAACAACTCTTCCAGACTTTAAAGGATATATACATGATGTTGGTGGACCAACTGCAAACTTTAGACAAGAAGCGTGTAAAAAGCAAATTACAAAAGGAGCATGTAAGCATAGACAATGCCTTCATCCAGACCCATGTAAAAACTTAAAGGTAGATCATACTGACTTTATAGAATTATTAAGAAAAGTTAGAAGTATACCTGGAATAAAGAAGGTGTTTGTACGTTCAGGAATAAGATATGACTATGTAATGGCAGATCAAGATAATAAGTTCTTAAAAGAATTAATTAAGCACCATGTAAGTGGTCAATTAAAGGTTGCTCCAGAACACGTTGCTAGTGAAGTATTAGAATATATGCAAAAGCCAGCAGGAAATACTTACGATAGATTTAGACAAAAATTCTTTGCTATAAATGAACAATTAGGTATGAAACAGTACTTAATACCATATTTAATGTCAAGTCATCCAGGTTCAACATTAAATTCTGCAATAGAGTTAGCTGAATATTTAAGAGATACAAATTATCAACCAGAGCAAGTACAAGATTTCTATCCTACACCTGGGACATTATCAACAACTATGTTCTACACAGGATTAGACCCACTTACTATGAAGGAAGTATATGTTCCTAAAAGTAAGCATGAAAAAGCTATGCAAAGAGCGTTACTTCAATATAAGGCTCCTAGAAATTATGAATTGGTACATGCAGCTCTTAAAGAAGCAGATAGAGATGATTTAATTGGATATGGTCCAAAGTGTTTAATAAAACCTAAAGAAGGTAGAGGTTATAGTAATAGACCTAATTCAAATAAAAAAGATAATGTATCTAGAAATTCTAAAAATAATAGAAATTCTAGAAATGAAAAGTCTAGAAGTAATAAAAAAGAAAATAATAGGGGAACAAAGACTTCTAATAATAGAAGAAAAAGAAGGTAATAATAAAGGATATGAATAATTTCATATCCTTATTTTTATGCAAAACAATAAAAATAAATTCTCATAAAGAGGATAATAATAGAAAAAAACGACTTATATTGACAATTATTTTATTTAAATTTATACTAAAATTTGCGTGAATTTTAATCGTTTATAAAAGTGTAAATCTTAAATATAGAGAGGATAATGTAAATGAACAATAAATTATCAATAAAAACCATTGTTGCAATAGGTATCGGTGCAGCTGTTTTTATGATATTAGGACGTTTTGGCTCTATACCAACTTTTATTCCTAATACTAATATAGAAACATGTTACGCATATTTAGCCTTAATGTCAATTATATATGGACCTACAGCTGGTTTTTTAATAGGTATAATAGGTCATGGACTTAAAGACTTGGTATTCTATGGTTCTCCATGGTTTAGTTGGGTTATAGCATCTGGTGTAGTTGGGCTTATAATAGGGCTTGCATCAAAATCATTAGATATAGAAGGTAACTTTAACAAAAATCAGATAATTAAGTTTAATATAGTGCAAATTATTGCAAATATAATTGCTTGGTTTATAGTAGCACCAGGATTAGATGTGCTTATATACTTAGAACCTGCTAATAAAGTTTTCTTACAAGGTGCTATAGGCGGTATATCTAATATGGTTACTGTTGGAGTATTAGGAACGATAATAATATCAGCATACTCTAAAACTAAAATAAAGAGTGGAAGTTTAAGAATGGAAGAGTAATATACTAAAGGAGATAGGTATGAAAAGAAAGATAATAGAGTTTAAAGACTATAGTTTTCGATACAGAGTTCAAGCAGAACCTACTCTTAAAAATATAAATTTAACTATATATGAAGGAGAAAAGGTACTTATAGTTGGGCCATCAGGCTCAGGAAAAAGTACATTAGCTCATTGTCTTAATGGGTTAGTTCCTTTTTATTATAGTGGAGACATATCAGGACAATTATTAATTGATGGTGAAGATATAAAAAATAAAAATATATTTGAGCTATCTAAAGTAATAGGAACAGTACTTCAAGATCCAGATAGTCAATTTATAGGTTTAACAGTTGGTGAAGATATTGCATTTAAGCTTGAAAATGATTGTGTAAATCAAGAAGAAATGAAAAATAAAGTTGATGAATCGGCTAAGTTAGTAGGAATAGATAAAGAAATAAAATCATCGCCATATAAGTTATCTGGTGGACAAAAACAAAGAGTTACTCTTGCA
>JAEIGA010007898.1_pt1 | contig 16150 bp, 11 predicted proteins | sample 9270691 | NCBI WGS metagenome assembly JAEIGA01 (sample SAMN17057246, study PRJNA624740) | gut metagenome | biome: biome; isolation source: fecal sample | host: Bos grunniens | place: China: Xizang | collected 2019
ACTGGTGAGATGGGGCGTTCGGAATTGCAGGGATTATTGTCTATTAAAAATAGAGATTATTTTAGAACGGACTATTTGAATCCTGCTATTAGTAATGGTTATATAGAACTTACGATTCCTGATAAGCCCAATAGTCAGAACCAAAAATACCGTCTTACAGCAAAGGGTATCGCTTTGAAAAATAGCCTAACAAATAATAAGTAATTTTGCTCAACCTATCATATAATATGTAAAAACCGTGCTTTTTCTATATTTTATGATAGGTTATGATTATGAATCATTTTAGTAATACGGTTAGATATGAATAATTCTGCAATAGACGTTGCTTTCATTGCAGCAAAGGTAGCCGCAATAAAGGATGAAAAGGCAAGAATGATTGTTGGTGGAGCATCATTAGTATATAATGTAGCTCAAATTGCTCGTTTTCGTTCAATGATTGTAGAACTGTCTCAAATATGCAATTACATTGTATCCAAAGCTCAGATTATAGGCTCTTATACGATAGAAGAATATAATCTTGCTATTGAATGTCAACGGCAAATTGAAGAGTGCCACCAGCAGATAGCCATGCACGGAACAATGACTGTAATTGATGGTATATCTTTGCTGATTGATGCCTTTAACAATCTTAACAGAAGATAAGAATAGGGATTCCGAACAGAGGCGAAACAAAAAATATATAACAAATAATATATCACCGCTTTCGGTGCAGATGTTTTGTTTTTTTACTTAACACACTATTTTCATTTTACTATCTTCTATCTGCTTTTTCGATGTTTATTATTGATAGAATCAATAGATTTCTCTTTTTGTATTTATTTTACTTATGGTAATTTTGCAAAAAAAAGAGAAATTATATGTTGGATTTTTTGGAAAATATGTTTGTTGGCAATCCTGCCCAGTGGGGCGGGGGTGTTGCACATTCGGTGCTGATACTGTCGTTGGTTGTTGCAATAGGAGTGATGTTCGGAAAGATAAAGATTGCCGGTGTATCTTTTGGTGTGACGTGGATTCTTTTCATTGGTATAATATTTGGTTATCTGGGGTTCAACATCAACGAACACCTGCTTCATTTTGTAAAGGAATTTGGTCTTATTTTGTTTGTCTATTCTGTGGGATTACAGGTGGGTCCCGGTTTTTTCTCGGCTTTTCGCAAAGGAGGACTCTCGCTTAATATAATAGCAATGGTGGTTGTTGCTGTGGGTATCGCCCTTACAGTGATTCTTCACTATGTTACAGGATTGCCCATTACCACTATGGTTGGTATATTGTCGGGTGCCGTAACAAATACTCCCGGACTTGGTGCAGCGCAGCAGACCTTTACCGACCTGACAGGAAACAATGCTCCCGAAACAGCAATGGCATACGCTGTAGCCTATCCGCTCGGCGTTGTAGGCTGCATATTATCCTTGCTCGTTATGCGTTACATTTTTAAGATTGATGTCAAAAAAGAGGAGTCTGCTGCCATGGAGGTGTCGGGAAACAGTGGTGGACAGGCTGTTTCCACGTTGTCGCTTGTCGTACGCAATGCCGCTATTGCAGGCAAGAGAATATCGGATTTGGAACCTATTGTCGGTCGACACTTTGTTGTTTCACGAATCTGCAAGGCCGAACAGCCGGATATGGTTGAAATGCCCAATGCTGATACAATAATAGCGATGGGCGATAAATTGCTTCTTATTGCAAAGATGTACGACATTGAGGGAATCATTGCTTTCTTTGGCGAGGTTTGCGATGTTAAATGGGATACAGGTTCTTCGCAACTTATTTCGCGCAGAGTGCTTGTGACAAGACCCGAACTTAATGGCAAACATCTCTCTTCGTTGAAAATACGCAATAATCTTGGGGTCAACATCACAAGAATAAACCGTTCGGGTGTTGACCTTGTTGCCAATCCCCATCTGCGTCTTCAGATGGGCGACCGCGTAACTATTGTGGGTAGTGAACTTTGTGTTTCTCATGCCGAAAAAGTGCTTGGAAACTCATTGAAACGTCTCGACCATCCTAATCTTATCCCCATCTTTATAGGTATGGCACTGGGATGTCTTATTGGTTCCATTCCTTTTATCTTTCCAGGCATACCGCAGCCAGTGAAACTGGGATTGGCCGGAGGCCCGTTGATTGTAGCGATATTGGTGAGTCGTTTCGGTCCTAACTGCAAGTTAGTGACATATACCACGATGAGTGCAAACCTTATGATACGCGAGATTGGAATCTCGCTATTCCTGGCCTGTGTCGGCTTGGGTGCAGGCAATGGCTTTGTGGATACTATTTTGAACGAAGGAGGTTATGTGTGGATTGGTTATGGAGTGATAATAACAGTTGTGCCTCTGCTTATTGCCGGTTTTCTGGGGCGTTATGTGTACAAGGTAAATTATTTAAAACTCATTGGTGTGTTGTCAGGCTCAATGACCAATCCCCCTGCTCTGGCATATTCGAATGAACAGACTTCGTGTGACCTTCCTTCGGTTGGTTACGCTACTGTGTATCCTCTAACAATGTTTCTGCGCGTGCTTTCTGCCCAGTTACTTATAATATTCTTTATGTAGAAATTCTACAAATAAAAATATTTTGGAGACTCTGTCGGTTTTAGGTTTTTTATCGGCAGAGCCTCCTTTTTTTATCAATATATGTCATACGACGTTTTGTTTGTAATGGAAACAGCATAACTACGGTTGTATCTCTGCGCTATCTGTTTTTAATCAATCCGTTCTTGCAACCTCGAGGAAATTTTGTACCTTTGCTTCTTGTAGCAGTTCGCTTTGAACAACAAAGAGGGCTGCACACATTTTTACTGAATATAACAAGAGAGGAGTAACGTGAAATTTGAATACGACATACTGGTTATAGGTGCGGGACACGCAGGCTGCGAAGCTGCTGCTGCCGCAGCCAATCTTGGTGCAAAGACCTGTCTGATGACGATAGACATGAACAAGATTGCACAAATGAGTTGTAACCCTGCCATCGGTGGTATTGCCAAAGGTCAGATTGTACGCGAGATTGACGCGCTGGGTGGATATATGGGCATCATCACCGATAAATCGGCTATACAGTTCAGGATGCTCAACCGTTCAAAAGGGCCTGCAATGTGGAGTCCGCGTGCGCAGTGCGACAGAACAAAATTCAGTATTCTGTGGCGCGAGACTCTTGAAAATATTCCCAACCTGCACATGTGGCAGGACTGCGCCAACGAGCTTATAGTGGAGGATGGAAAAGCAGTAGGAGTAAAGACACAGTTGGGCGCGGAGTTCCGCGCAAAATGCACCATCATCACAGCGGGCACATTCCTCAACGGACTGATGCACGTGGGAAAGGTGATGTTCGAGGGTGGACGCATTGCCGAGCCTGCTGCCAAGGGATTGACAGAATCTATCTGCAAGCATGGCATACGCAGCGACAGGATGAAGACAGGAACACCTGTCAGACTTGACAAACGTTCAATAAACCTCGAATTGACCGAGCGTCAGGATGGTGAAAATGATTTCCACCGTTTCTCATATAAAAAGACAAAAAGAGATTTGAAACAGCGTCCCTGCTGGATGTGCTACACCAATCCCGAGGTTCACGACATACTTCGTGGCGGTCTTGACGAATCGCCCCTTTACAACGGACAAATTCAGAGCATAGGCCCCCGATACTGCCCCAGCATAGAGACTAAGATTGTAACCTTTGCCGAGCGCGACAGACATCTGTTGTTCCTCGAGCCGGAGGGCGAAGATACACAGGAGATATATGTAAACGGATTCTCTTCATCGCTGCCCATGGAGGTGCAGTTGACAGCTCTGCGCAAGATTCCTGCGTTGAAGGATGCCGTTGCCTATCGCCCAGGATACGCCATAGAGTATGACTTTTTCGACCCCACACAGCTCAACCACACACTGGAGTCGAAGGTGGTAGAGAACCTCTACTTTGCAGGCCAGGTGAACGGCACAACAGGTTACGAAGAGGCTGCCGGCCAGGGACTGATTGCCGGAATAAACGCTGCGCTTAAAGTACAGGGTAAAGGCACATTCACCCTCAAACGCGACGAAGCGTACATAGGTGTACTCATCGACGACCTTGTGACAAAAGGAGTGGACGAGCCATACAGAATGTTCACCTCGCGTGCCGAATACCGAATACTGCTGCGCGAAGATGACGCAGACATGCGCCTGACAAGAAAGGCATACAACATAGGACTTGCCGACAGCGAGCGCTACGAAGCACTGTGCAAAAAGGAGCAGCAGATGCAGGAACTCACCACCTTCATCGAGGGCTTCTCAATAAAACCGCATCTGATAAACGAGGCGCTTGAGTCGATGGGCACCGCCCCACTCTCTCACGGCTGCAAACTTATCTCGCTCATCGAACGTCCGCAGATAAGTATACTCGGAATTGCGAAACACATAAAGGCGCTGAACGAAAAGTTGCAACTGCTGGGCGACGACAAAGAGGAGATTGCCGAGGCAGTGGAGATACAGCTGAAGTACAAAGGATACATAGAGCGCGAAAGAGAACTTGCCGAGAAGAGCAACCGTCTGGAGAACATCCGCATCAAGGGACGATTCAACTACTCCGACATTCAGTCGCTCTCAACCGAGGCACGACAGAAGCTGACAGCTATCGACCCCGACACTTTGGCACAGGCGAGTCGCATCCCCGGAGTATCGCCCAGCGACATCAACGTGCTGTTAATCTTGGCGCAACGATAGAAATTGTTCCACGTGGAACACTCACGGTTTACACAGGATACCCACACAACGCAACCCCATAAAAACAGATAATATATGAACAAGGAGCTACTTCTTAAGAACCTCAGGTCGATTCCCGACTTCCCCATCCCCGGCATACTGTTCCGCGATGTGACCTCTCTCTTCAAAAATGCAGAGTGCATGAAAGAGCTTGACGACACACTCTACGAAATGTACAAAGACCGCGGAATAACAAAAGTGGTAGGCATAGAGTCGCGCGGCTTCATCATGGGTGCATCGCTCGCCGTGAGATTGGGCGCAGGCTTCGTCCCCGTACGCAAACCCGGCAAGCTGCCCGCGGACACCATCAGCGAGAGCTACAACAAAGAGTATGGCACAGACACCATAGAGATACACAAGGATGCCATTGAGCCGGGTGACGTTGTACTGCTGCACGACGACCTGCTGGCAACAGGAGGAACAATGCTGGCGGCATACAACCTTGTAAAGAAGATGAACCCCAAGGAGGTGATGATAAACTTCATCATAGAACTAGAGGACCTGAAAGGAAGAGATATATTTCCCGAGGGAACAGAAATAGAATCGTTACTGTTTCTTGAAGGAGAATAACCACAAACATACAGCAAAATGAATAACCGGGAACATACAGCAAAGGAAGAGGAGTTACGTAACATCGTAAAGAATTTGCCGGATGCTCCCGGTTGTTATCAATATCTGAACGACGAAGGAGTGATAATATACGTAGGCAAGGCAAAGAATCTGAAACGTCGCGTATCCTCCTACTTCAACAAAGAGCAGCAAAGCATGAAGACACGTCTGCTTGTGTCGAAGATTGCGGACATAAAATACATCGTTGTAAACAGCGAGAATGATGCCCTGCTGCTCGAAAACAATCTCATAAAAAAGCACAAGCCGCGCTACAACGTACTGCTGAAAGACGACAAGACCTACCCCTCTATCTGCATCACGGGCGAATACTTTCCACGCCTCTTCAAGACCCGAAAGATTATCCCCGGCGTAGGACGATACTATGGTCCATACAGCAACGCCGGCGCACTGACTGCACTGCTGCAACTGATAAAAGAGATGTATCCGTTGCGCACCTGCCGTCTGAACCTGACACCCGAAACAGTAAGAAGCGGCAAGTTCACCCCCTGCCTCGAATACCAAATAAAGAATTGCTGTGCGCCATGCATAGGAGCAACATCGCACGATGAATACAGGAAATATATCGAAGAAATCAGGGATATTCTCAGAGGCGACATCAAAAAACTATCCTCCGCCATCATCGAAGAGATGAAGAGCGAGGCCGAAAAACTCAATTTCGAAAAGGCGCAGACACTGAAAGAGCGCTATCGACTGATAGAAAACTTCAGAACGCGCAGCGAGGTGGTAAGCCCCATCATCAACAATGTCGACGTATTCACTATTGAGAGCGACGAGAAGAGCGCCTTCATCAACTTCCTGCACATCACCAACGGCTGCATAAACCAAGCCTTCACCATCGAGTACAAGAAGCGACTCGACGAGAGCGACGAAGAGCTACTGGGCATAGGCATAGTGGAGATGCGCGAACGCTTCAACAGCCGCGCACGCGAAATAATCCTCGCAACAGAGATGGAGCTTCCGCTCGAAAATGTAACAATCACCGTACCGCAGAAAGGCGAAAAAAGACGATTGCTGGCACTCTCGCAACTGAACGTGAAGCAGTACAAAGCCGACCGCATGAAGATGGAGGAGAAGCTCAATCCCGAACAGAAGGCCACACGCCTGATGAAAGAGATACAGCAGGAACTGGGAATGAAAAAACTGCCCGTAATAATCGAATGTTTCGACAACTCAAACATACAAGGAAGCGACGCAGTGGCAGCCTGCGTGGTATTCAAAAAGCTGAAACCTGCCAAAAAGGAGTATCGCAAATACAACATAAAAACGGTTGTAGGCCCCGACGACTACGCATCGATGAAAGAGGTTGTACGCCGCCGCTACCGTCGCGCTATAGAGGAGGACACTCCCCTACCCCAGCTGATAATAGCCGACGGCGGAAAAGGACAGATGGAGGTGATACGAGAAGTTGTGGAAGACGAGCTGCACCTCGAGATTGCCATCGCAGGTCTGGTGAAGGATGGTCGCCACAGAACATCGGAACTGATAGTGGGCCACGGCGGCGAGAGCATAGGACTGAAGCAGAACAGCGCACTCTTCCGACTGATGACACAGATACAGGACGAGGTGCACCGCTTTGCAATAACCTTCCACCGCGACAAGCGCAGCAAGCGACAGACAGCCTCGGAACTCGACACCATAAAAGGCATAGGCGAAAAGAGCAAGCAGGCACTGCTGGCACACTTCAAAAGCGTGAAACGCATGAAAGAGGCAACAGCCGAGGAGCTGGCAAAAGTGGTAGGCGAAGCAAAAGCAAAAATCCTGCTCGAAGCATGGAAATAAACAGCGACAATTTACTAACTTTGCATGCAGCGCACGCACAATGGAAGCGTGCAAAAAACAGCACAAAGCAACAGAATAGAAAAGAATGAGAGTACTTATACAAAGAGTGAAGAGAGCATCCGTCACCATCGATGGAACACTTAAGTCGCAGATAGGCGGAGGAATGTTGATACTCGTAGGCATAGAAGAGGAGGATAGCGACGAAGACATCAGCTGGCTGGTGAAGAAATGCACCAACCTGCGCATCTTCGACGACGAACAGGGAGTGATGAACAGGTCGATACTCGACACCTGTGGCGAGGTGCTTGCCGTAAGCCAATTCACCCTGATGGCATCAACCAAGAAAGGCAACCGCCCGTCGTACATCAGAGCCGCAAAACCAGAAATATCCGTCCCCCTGTACGAAGTCTTCTGCCGGGCAATGGAGAGCGCGCTGAACAAACCCATAGCAACGGGTGTTTTTGGCGCAGACATGCAGGTGGAGCTGATAAACGACGGCCCCGTAACAATATTCATAGACTCAAAAAACAGAGAGTAGATTATGACAATAAAAGAGGCACAGCAACAGGTCGACGCATGGATAAAGGAGTACGGCGTACGCTACTTCGACGAACTCACAAACATGGCAATCCTCACCGAAGAGGTGGGAGAGGTTGCCCGAATCATGGCACGCCGCTACGGCGAACAATCGTTCAAGGAGGGCGAAAAGTGTGACCTCGGCGACGAGCTTGCCGACGTACTGTGGGTACTCATCTGCATAGCCAACCAGACAGGAACAGACCTGACGGAAGCCCTGCAGAAGAACCTCGACAAAAAGACAAAGAGAGATTGCAACAGACATAATAACAACCCCAAGCTAAAATAAAGTCATGAGCGAAAATTATAACGACGCAGAACAGAGCAGATACGAAACAGTACTCAACCAATACAGTAGCGCACCCGGCGAACAGGAGATTGCCCAGGCAGTGAAAAGAGCCGATGAAACGGCTGAAAAAAACAACACCAAAGAGGTGCTGAAAGAGATATACAGCTGTCTCGACCTCACCACCCTGAAGTGTACCGACAATGCCGAGAGCGTGCTTGCAATGACCGAAAAGGTAAACTCACTGGAGGAGAAATACCCCGACCTGAAAAACGTTGCAGCAATATGCGTATACCCTAATTTCGCAAACATCGTCAGCCAGTCGCTGGAGGTGGAGAATGTAGAGGTAGCATGCGTATCGGGCGGATTCCCCTCGTCACAGACATTCAGCGAGGTGAAGATAGCCGAGACAGCCCTCGCATTGCAGGACGGAGCCACAGAGATAGACATAGTGCTGAACATTGGCAAATTTCTCAGCGGCGACTACGAGAGCGTCTGCGACGAGATACAGGAACTTAAGGACCTCTGCGGCGAAAGAAGCCTCAAGGTAATACTTGAAACAGGAGCCCTGCAAAGTGCCGAAAACATCAAAAAAGCAGCCATTCTATCAATATATTCCGGTGCCGATTTTATAAAGACCTCGACAGGAAAAGAGAACCCTGCAGCCACCCCCGAAGCAGCATACGTCATGTGCAGCACCATCAAGGAGTACTACGAAAAGACAGGCCGCAAGATAGGCTTCAAGGCAGCCGGCGGCATAAACAGCGTGAAGGATACACTGCTCTACTACACCATTGTAGAGAACACACTGGGCAAAGAGTGGCTTAACAGCAAACTCTTCAGAATAGGCACAAGCCGTCTGGCAGCAACCCTGCTCGCCGAAATCACAGCCGAGTAGCCACCACCCCTCAACCAAAGAAAAAACTCATTAAACAAACACAATATGAAAAAGACAGCATTACAACTATTGCTTCTCTTCTTCGCCATAACCATGACAGCACAGGAGCGCGTCACAGTGTGGCCCAAGAAAAAAATGCCCAACCCTCAGGAGCATCAGATAGCAGCAATGACCAACGAGACAAGCGCCAAAGGCTTCAAACCCGAGAAGAACAGAATAGCCTACCTCGACTGGTACGACGCACCCTCGGCAGAAACAAAGAACGGCGGTTGCATGATACTAATCTCGGGCGGCAGTTACGAATGTTGCTGCGACGTAGGCTACATAAGATACTGGAACGAGGAGTTCACCAAACTGGGATTCCAATGCGTGAACTTCGTCTACCGCACCCCGCGTCCCGTGGGACTACCCATCTACCAGACAGCATGGGAGGACGGACAGCGTGCAGTGCGTATGGTCAGAAACGAAGCCAAGAAGAGAGGATTCGACCCCGAAAAAATCGGTGTAATCTCAATGTCGGCAGGCTCACACCTGGCACTGCTGCTGGCAACAAGTTCGCAGACCCGTGCCTACCAGCCCATAGACAAACTCGACTCACTGTCGTGTCACATAAACTGGGCGATAGTCAATGCCCCCGCCTACGGAACAACAGATGCCGAGAGCGGAACACCTGCCACACGCCAGGGCTACGGCAGCGACGTAACACTCAGCAAAGTCTTTAAGTTCGACGAGCGCACATGTCCCATGAGCCTCCACCACGGAGCAAGAGACATCTATGCACCACAGACCTCTACCCTGGTCTACCGCCAACTGCGCCGCATGAAGATTCCCGCAGAACTGCACCTCTATGCCGACAAAGGACACGCAGCACTGGGACTGCAGCGCGGAATAGAATTCATGCGTCAGATGGGATTCATCACACCCCTTGCACCGGCCGAAAAGATTTTGGACAGATACCCCAGCGACGAGCATCGTGCATCATACTCCAAAGCCAACGTATGGCCCGAAGGCAAGATGCCCAATCCCCAGGAGAAGCAGTGCACACCCTACATCGAGTGGCACATGCCCAAGGAGCTTAAGACAAAAGCCATACAGATTATCTATTCGGGCGGAAGCTACGTAGGCAACGACCCCGACGGATTCGAAGTTGCACCCGCGCGCCGCTACCTCAACGAAAAGGGTATGGCAGTGGTGACAATGAAATATCGCACTCCCCGACCCGCAAACCTTGCAAAGCACACTACAGCATGGCAGGATCTGCAACGTGCCATAAAGATAGTAAGAAAAGAGGCTGCTGAGCGCGGACTCGACCCCAACCGCATAGGCATCATGGGAAGCTCGGCAGGCGGTCACCTGACACTGATGGGCGTAACATCGTCAATGCATCAGTCTTACCTTCCCATCGACGACATCGACAAGCTCCCCTGCAACGTACAGTGGGGAATTGGCATCTATCCTGCATACGCACTGACCGATGGTCTCGAAAACCCCAACAAGGAGGGCGGTAACGAAGACAGCGCAACACTCGCACCCGAATTCTCGTTCGACCTGAAGACAGCCCCCATGCTCTTCATACACGGCGACGCCGACGGATGGGCAGCAATGAACTCCGTAAAAACATGGGAGAAGATGTTGCAGATGGGAATACAGTCCGAGCTGCACACACTTGCCACACGCGGACACTGCTTCCAGAATGTTTCGTCACCCGGCACAGGCAGCTACACACACCTCGACAGAATATGGGAATTCCTCACCTCAAAAGGATTCAACAAATAGGAAGAAACATACCTTCACAAAAAAAGAGCGTTTTAAACGCTCTTTTTTTGTGAAGGTAGACAGAGTATCAGTCAGCAAGCAAAAATACAACAGCGAAGGTTTTACAGGGTTTTATAAGTATTTCTGAAGTCTGCTGCATCTGCATACAAAATAATATCGCTATTTCCCAAACAGAAGAGTCGGATACATAATCGACAATATCTTAAATAATAAATGACAATAAATAAGCTAACTTATTCATTGTCATTTATTTATATCAAAAATACTATTACCGTTAAGCTATTTATCTCTTGAAATTGCAAAATCGAGATACTGAGTCAATGCCGCACGCAGCTGTTCGGAAACACCCGGAGGAATTACAGCCAATGCCTCGGCACGAAAATCCTCGATACGCTTGTTCGCATATTCTATACCGCCACACTCCCTTGACAAGGTAATCAGCTGATCAATCTCTTCGTCGTTCATAGTATAACCTTCGGTCAGTTTCGCCAGCAGCTCCACCGCAAAAGGCTCCGTTGAGTTGTTGAGCACATAGAGGGCAGGAAGAGTAATCTTACCCTCGCGCATGTCGCTGCCTGTGGGCTTTCCAACCTCTGCCGAGTTGTAGTAATCGAAAATATCATCTTTTATCTGAAAGCAGATACCCAACAACTCGCCGAAACGGGTAAAGGCATCTACCATTGCTGTGTCGGCACCCACCGAGAGCGCACCGAAACGACAGCATGTGGCAAAGAGTGAAGCAGTCTTGTTGCGTATGACCTCGATGTAATTTTTCTCGGAGAAGCCACCACTCTGCTGCAACTGCAACTGAAGAAGTTCGCCCTGGGAAAGCTGCTGTCCCAAATATGACAAACTCTCGATTATTTCGACATTTTTTGTAAGTGCCGCTGCTCGCAGAGCAGAAGAAAATATGTAGTCACCCGAAAGTATTGCCACACGATTGGAGAAGAGTGTGTGCAGCGAAGGAATGCCGCGACGCATGGGACTCTCGTCCACAACATCGTCGTGCAGCAGACTGGCTGTGTGCAGCAACTCCAGTGCCGCAGCTGCATTGTTGGTGCAATCGTTGACGCTGCCTGCAATGCTCTTTGCCGTGAGAAGCACAAGCATAGGCCTCATCATCTTGCCACTGGTACGGCTCACATGGGAAAGGGCACGGTCAAGAAGAGGAACATCGCTGCGGAAAAGCGTAGCGAAATATTCCTTGAAAGCTTTGAATTCAACCTCTATCGGCTGTTGTATTGTGGCAAGATTCATATTATAGTAACACCTTAGATAACTCTATATTTTGCAAAAGTAATAAAAAAGAATAGGGAAAATAGCAAATTTTGAGTATTTTTACAATCGTATAAAATGTAAGAGAAAAGATGAAAAAACTGTTTCTGCTTGACGCATACGCACTTATCTACAGAGCATACTACGCATTTATAAAAAATCCAAGAATAAATTCCAAGGGATTCAACACATCTGCCATACTGGGATTCGTAAACACCCTCGAAGATGTGCTGAAAAAAGAGAACCCCGACTACATAGGAGTTGCCTTTGACCCCAAGGGAAAAACCTTCCGTCACGAGGCATACGAGGAGTATAAAGCACAGCGCGAGGAGACTCCCGAAGTTATACGCGAATCGGTACCTGTGATAAAGGAGATTCTCACAGCCTACAAGATACCCATTCTTGAGGTTCCCGGCTACGAGGCCGACGATGTTGTGGGCACACTTGCCAAACAGGCCGAGAGCGAGGGGGTAGTCACCTACATGATGACTCCCGACAAGGACTACGGTCAGCTGGTGACAAACAACACACTTATCTATCGTCCAAAGTATGGCGACAAGGAGTTTGAGGTAATGACCCCCGAAAAGGTCATCGAAAAGTTCGGACTGAAAAGAACCGACCAGGTGATTGACCTGCTGGGACTGATGGGTGACTCGAGCGACAATATTCCCGGCTGTCCGGGCGTGGGCGAAAAGACTGCCCAAAAACTTATTGCCGAATTTGACAGCATAGAGAATCTGCTTGCAAATACCGACAAACTGAAAGGTGCTCTGAAAACAAAGATAGAAGAGAACCGCGATAAAATTCTCTTCAGCCGTTTCCTTGCCACCATCAAGACCGACGTACCCATTGCACTGGACATGGAGGCACTTAGACGCGAGTCGCCCGACGAGGCACGACTCACTGCCCTACTCGACCTCTACGAACTGCGTGCACTCAAAGAGAGGGTAAAGAAGAGTAATTTCACACCCGACCTCTTTGGTAATGCCCCGGAAGAGGAAAAAGCGGCACCTGACACACGAAGCACAAAAAGCAACCAAATTCAAGGCTCTCTCTTTGATTTTTTTGAAGAGGAGAGTACAGGCGAAGAAAAAAATTCGACGCATTTGAGCTTAAGAGACCTCAAATACACCTATAAACTCATTGAAAAAGAAGAAGATATACCCTATTTGGTATCTGTACTTAAAAATGCACAAACTGTGTGCATCGACACAGAAACAACCGGAACCAACGCCATCGAAGCAGAAATTGTGGGAATAAGCTTCGCAATAGAGGAGAACAGCGCCTACTATGTGCATCTGCCACGCAAACGCGAGGAGGCACAAAAAATAATCGACAGCCTGCGACCCATCTTCGAAGATGAGACAACAATGAAGGTGGGACAAAATATGAAGTACGACATAACAGTGCTGTCGAACTACGGCGTGGAACTGAAAGGTAAAATGTTCGACACAATGATAGCCCACTATGTGCTACAGCCCGAACTCTACCACAGCATGGACTACATGGCAGAGACATACCTCGACTACGAAACAATAAAAATTGAATCGCTCATAGGCGAGCGTGGCAAAGGTCAGAAGAACATGCGCGACCTGACAGCACAACATATATACGAGTATGCCTGCGAGGATGCCGACGTGACACTGAAACTGAAAAACATTCTCGAAAAGGAGTTACAGACGGAGGGCTGCGAAAAACTGTTCTACGAAATAGAGATGCCACTCGTCCCTGTGCTTGCCTACATGGAACGCAACGGCGCGCGAATAAACACAGCCTCGCTTCGCGAAACCTCGGCACTGTTCAGCAGTCGCATGCACGAAATTGAGGAGAATATATTCAGCCTTGCAGGCGAACGGTTCAATATATCATCGCCCAAGCAGGTTGGCGAAATACTTTTCGGCAAACTGAAAATAGTTGACAAGCCAAAAAAGACAAAGACCGGACAATATGTGACATCCGAGGAGGTGCTGACACAGGTGCAGCACAAACACCCCATAGTGCAGTTGATACTGCAACAACGCGGACTGAAAAAACTGCTAAGCACCTACGTCGATGCCCTGCCCGAGCTTATAAACCCACGCACCGGCAAGATACATACATCGTACAACCAGACGGTGACTGCCACCGGACGACTAAGCTCCAGCAACCCCAACCTGCAGAACATACCCATACGCGACGAAGATGGCAAGGAGGTGCGCAAAGCATTCATCCCCAACGAAGGCGAAGAGTTCCTCTCGGCCGACTACTCACAGATAGAGCTGAGAATAATGGCACACCTCAGTGGCGACCGCAATATGATAAACGACTTCAACAGCGGACACGACATTCATGCAGCCACAGCTGCAAAAATCTATAAAAAACCTATAGAAGAGGTCACCAAGGATGAACGACGCAAGGCAAAGACGGCCAATTTCGGCATCATCTACGGAATATCAGTGTTCGGCCTTGCCGAGCGCATGAACGTCGACCGTCGCGAAGCAAAAGAACTTATAGAGAACTATTTTGCCACTTATCCCGACATACACGCCTACATAGAGCGCTGCAAGGAGGAGGCACGCAACAATGGCTACGTCACCACCCTCTTCGGTCGCAAACGCTTCCTGCCCGACATCAATTCGCGCAACGCAGTGGTACGCGGATATGCCGAGCGAAATGCCGTGAATGCCCCTATACAGGGCAGTGCAGCAGATATTATAAAGGTGGCAATGATAAACATCCACCGTCGCATGAAGGCCGAGAATATGCGTTCGACAATGATACTTCAGGTACACGACGAACTTAACTTCAGCGTGGCACCCGACGAACGCGAAAAACTGCAACAGGTGGTTGTCGAAGAGATGCAGCGTGCCTGCTCACTGAGTGTACCCCTGACAGCCGACCATGGCTGGGGCGCAAACTGGCTGGAGGCACATTGATAACAAATAATGTGAGTTCAAAACACAAATATACCAATATTTAACCGGATAGAAATAAAAAAATTAGTGTCGGACTGCGCGCAGTCCGACACTAATTTTTATTATGAATTACTTACGTTTACTCCTTATAGACCTTCTTTCCGTCGATAATATATATTCCCGGTCGCGTAATTTTATCAATCTTACGTCCGCGAATATCATATATCTTACCCTCGTTGCCTTCGGATGTTATATCTGATATTCCGGTGTTGATGGTGTAACCAGCCTTAACAACAGCAATTATCTCTGTCATTCTGGTGATATATTCGGGGCAAAGTCCGTAAACCTTGTTTGAGGTAATCTCCTTTGATTCAGCTGCAAGAGTCATCATAGAGTCGATATCCGCTGCAAGTGTCTCGCTGAGAGCCTCTACACCATCGTTGAGAGTGAAAGTTGTTGCAGTGGTATCTACAATTAAATCGTGGATAGAGACAGCTTCGTTAACAAGGGTATTCAATGCTGAAGCATCGGCTTTTTCCTTCTTGAAGTCTGTGTTGACGATGCGCCACAACGATGGACCTTCCGTGTGGTTCCAACCAACCACGTCGTATCCTTGACTGCTGTGCAATCCCAGACCTGTATCACCTGTCTTGTAGATGTAGAATGTACCCAGTCCATGCTCGCCAACGGTGAACTTCACGGCATCTGCCTTTTTGCTTGAATTGGCAGTCGCCTGCTGGCTTCTTCCAATAAAGTTTATATAGGCACCGTTATTCGAAATGATGAATTCATCTTCTTTATCGGTAGCAGTGAAGGTGAAACGACGGGCCTTGGGAGTGGTTGAACCAACCTTGCAATAGAGCTTACCCGACTCGCAGAACATTGAATACTGCTGATATCTTGCATTGTAAAGCTGATAGGTGTTACCCGAATGAAGTTTCACACGATTATCACTGTTTGCCATGAGAGAAGAGATCTCTTTTTCGATGAGCGTAGCCCACTCGCCATAAGTTCTTTCGCTCTGATCCTTGTTGGCAACAACTGCATTTGCCGACTCGACAAGAGATGTGAGATTTACAAGAACATGCGCATGGTAGTAACCAATATTCTTGCAGCCGTTGTCCTTGAGTGCAAGAAGATTGTTTGCCGATGCAATAGCCTCGTTCAATGCTTCGAGCTGATCAGCTTCGCTACCATTGTTCTTGCTGTTGACTGTAACCTCGGTACCATCGGCTGAGAGAGCTACAATGATAAGGTCTTTTACAATCATTTCGTTAGAGAGTTCCAATGTGTGTACATTGGCAAA
>JAEIGA010007899.1_pt1 | contig 16149 bp, 26 predicted proteins | sample 9270691 | NCBI WGS metagenome assembly JAEIGA01 (sample SAMN17057246, study PRJNA624740) | gut metagenome | biome: biome; isolation source: fecal sample | host: Bos grunniens | place: China: Xizang | collected 2019
ATAATCAACTCCATCAATATTTAAAATTAATTCCTGATAATATTCATATGTTCTAACTCCATCTGCTAATTTCCAACCATAGTTTAATAAATAATCGGTTGCTGTTGCTACTACTAACCTACCATCATAAGTAAACCAACCGTTTTCATTTACATCAAAATTATAAAATTCTAGTCCACAACCTGTTGTTGCATTTGCTCTTGTTGGATAATAAGATGTTAGTCTTGTTTCATATTCATATGTTACTGTGTAACCTTCAATTTCTGCTTTTGCCACTGATCCTTTAGGTGTAAATAAAATTATTAAACTTGCTGCCAATAACAATTTACGTTTCATTGTTTATCTCCTTAAATTGCAACAATCATTTTTTATTGGGTTAAAATGTTCTTTCCAGTATTCATAATGTTCTGTGTAGTCCTCACAAACACTTACACTTGGAATTTTAATTTTATTTAATATTCTTTTCTTTTCTAGTAATGGTAAATGCTTATATGAACTTTGGCTTAAAGTGTATTTGCTATAATCTAGAACAAACCATTTTTTTATCCAATGATTAACCCTTAAAAACTCCACTATGGCTTTTTTTATATCTAACCCATTCAATATATCAAAATCAATGTATTCTTCAATTATGGGGCTTAATCTGATTGATACGTCATAGCCTTTTTCTTGAAGTTTTAATATAGCTTTTATTCTTTCACTTGGCAAACTAGCATTTTCATAATTTAATTTTTTATATAGTTCATCATCTAAACAAGTTGTAGTTATTTGAATATGGGCTAGTTCTTTATCAAGTATTTCTATATATTCATCTGAAGCTACTAAATCACTTTTAGTTACGATTAAATAACCTATTTGATATTTATTTAATAATCTAATTGTTTTATAAGTTATTTTATTTTGTGCTTCCACTGGTTGAAAACAATCTGTCATACCTCCCAATCTTACAATACTTCCTTTGGGTAGTTTTTTTATTTTGTTTTCAATCTTTTTAATATCTGCTACTCTTGGATCGTCAACGTTCCATAACCCTCTAAAATTTAATAAAGACTTTGCATAACAATAGCTGCAATCGTGTTGACAACCACAACCATATGTATCTAATCTCACATTATAATAACATCTGTTTCCTTCGTTACCTCTGACTTCTTTAAAAAAACTTTTAAATTCAGTCATTGTATCGTGTCCTATGCTTTATTTTTTATTTGAAACGTTATTCACATATATTTACTATATGTTCACATAGCTTACTAGGTATAATTGCTTTTTCAATAGCATTTTTTAACCCCTGCGTTCCAGTTCTACTGCCTCTTGGTGCTTTTTCGTGGCACGTGTCTCCATTATGGCACGTGGGCTTAAATCTTGGGTTTGGGTGATTAGTCCATATATCAGTTGGTTTCATTCTTTTATCTCCATATTGACAATATGTAACCGTATATCTAGGTAGATTTTGCATAAAGTCCATCTTCCTTAAACCACCACGTGGGTTTTCTATAAAATAATATTTTGGGTTTAATTCTTTAATTAAATCTAAAACGTGTTTATTTGTCTTATCACAAAATTTTGCATATTCACTTATTGCGTCTAAACTTCCTGTTAAATTATTTTTCTTCCTATGATGTGATATTGCAGATACTGAATACGTTGTGCAATCAGGACTAGCCCATATTACATCAGGAATACCATCACATAACTTAATAATATCTTCTGTTGTAATATTGTTTATATCTTCGTATAAATCTATATTTTCAAAATCTTTACTCCAATCAATACAAAATGTTTTGTGTCCTCTTTTTTCAAATGCTTTACTTATTGATCTTGTTCCTGCAAATAATTCTAAAACTATCATTTTTACTCCTATTTATTTTCTATTTGAAACATTCTAGTTTAAAAAAATTTCATCTCTTAATTGATATACTGCAACCTTTTTGCCTGTGTATTCACAAACTACTTTTCCAATCGGCTCAACAACACCCTTTATTGATAACTCCGTTAATCGTGGGGCTGCAAAATTTCTTTCTGATGTAGGAATATAACCACGTCTAAACATTTCAACTGCAATTTCTTTGGCTGTTAGCTTATTGTCTTGCAATATCTCAATTATTTGTAAGTATCTTTTTTGTTTATCTACGTTTAAATTTGCTTCGTGTCTTGTCTCTAATGTTGTATTTTCTCCTGCTAATCTTTCAATCATTATTGCTTCACTTCCTCTTTTTTAACAACTCTGATAATAAATAATTTGCTTCCAATAACTCTTTTTTTGTTTTCTTCATTTCTTCTTTTAGTTCTATATTTTCTTTTTTTATTTCTATGATCCTTTTCATATCTTTCAATAGTAAATCATATTTTTGTTTTAAAATCTGATAATCACTCATATTACTTACCTTTTCTTGCTTTTTTTTCTCTCAATTCTTCTAGTTCTTCAAGTAATTCTTTATTCTTTCGTTTTAGTTCATCACGTGTATCAAATAAGCTAAATATTAATTGATCCTTCTCTTGTATTCTTCTTTTGTCGTTTAATAATTCCGTTTTTAATGTGTCAATCTGATTTTGTAATGTGTTCTTTCTTCTTTGTCTTTTTCTCATTATTTCTTTTATCATATATCCTCCTATTTTAAATTATTTCTTAATTTTTCTATTGTTTTATTTTTTATTCTGTTTACTTGTGCTTGGCTAATTTTTAATATTTTAGAAATTTCTTTTTCAGTTATTTTCTCATACCCACCAACCCCATAACTTAAACATATAACTAACTTTTCTCTTTCTTTTAATTTTAAAATTTCATTATACATTTTTTCTTTTTGTTCTTTTAATATCATTTCTTCTTCTATATTTACATCTGATGGTATCATATCTTCTAAAAATAATTCATTACCATTTCCATCAGTAAATAAAACTTTGCTTAACGATAACATTCCATCAGGATCTTTTTTTCTAAATGTCATACGCAATTCATTATAAATGCAATTATATAAAAACGTACTTGGTTTTAGTCCTCTTGTTTCATCAAAAGCTCTTGCACCTTTTACAAGTCCAATCATTCCAACATCAAAATATTCATCACGTTTATCATATAAATACAATCTTTTTAATGCTAAATAAATTAAATTTATATTGTCAGTTACTAATCTTTCGTCATACATATTTACTCCTATTTTAAATTGTTCCTGATGGCTTTTAATATCCTGTATATTTGTGGCTCACTATAACCCACTAATTTTGCTATTTTATAGACTTTTAGCTTGTCTATATATCTGTATTTATAAATCTTGTCTTGAACGTTTGTGCTTTCTCTTAACTCCTGCTCTTTTAGCTTTAAAAGGCGTTCTCTATCATCTAATATAGATTTTATTTCCTCTAGTCGTTGATCTATCTTTTTTTCTTCTTTTAGTATCAAATATCTCTCAAACATATTGTCAACAATTCCACCTGATACTGGCTCTTTATCAAACTTCACTGCACTGGGTTGTGTTAGCATAAATAACTTTTCTTTTTCTGTTAATATGATGTCATATTCTCTTTGTGTGTCATAATACTTGTTTTTGTATTCTTCATATATCGTATATATCATCTAACCACCATTTTTAAAAAAGTTGCCAACTCTAAACATAAATTCATCTTTTGGCGTTCTGAATACCCAATAACCACAAAAGCTGCATATTACTTTATCCATCCAACCGTAAATCGTTACGCTGTGTCCACAATGCCTACAATGAAATCTTAACTTTTTGTATTCTTCAAATAGTTTATCGTCCTTTTTACTCATATAACCTCCTTTAAAATAATTCTTTTTTACCAAACCTTAATATTAATATTGAATTAAATAAAAATATTATTAATGCAACAACATTTGTTATAAATAAAGTAAATACATCTTCACACTCACTAGCCATAAGCATTATTAAAAATAAATTAATAATTCCTAATGTCATTACTACCCAATCTTTAAAAACATATCTTTTCATTTTCTTTACCTTCCTTTCTTCATAATTAGATATTACCAAATAATAGTAATAAAGTAAATATATTTTGTAACTTTTTAATACACTTTACAATTTTATGTGTCAATTTGAAACATAAAAAAAGACTAGGGAAAAGCCCTAGCCTAAAACAGCATAACTTGAAAATGATGGCTCGTGTTTGTAATAAATCTCATAAACACGATCTTTGTAAGTTAGATTGTTTTCTTCCATAAATTCATCAGTAACTGAATAGAAAATAAAGATAGTTCCATAGTCGTCAACTTTAACAGCTTTTAAAGTTTCTAAACCTTCAATTAAATCTTGCATTAAATCACCTCTAAATCGAAACAAAAGGTTATCAAAAGGAAAAAAAGATGTTATGGATAAATGCCTTTAAAAAGATGTTTGATTAAATGTTTTTGTTTCACCTCCTTTCTACATTACAATATATGTTTTATAGTTTCAAAAGTTGCCTAATATTTATTTTATTTTATCTTTTTGAAACATAAAAAAGACTAGAAAACTCTAGTCTATATTATCTTCATTTGTAAGGGTTGATTTGTATTTACACCTAAAACTGCATAGCTTTCTTTAAAATATTCGCATACAAATTTTTTCTGATTTCCTTTCAATAATGCAATTTCCTTTTCAGTATTTCCACCTTTTGATCCATAAGGGCAACCCATACAACCAGTTCTATTTATATACTTATAAACTTCAGGAATTTCTATTTTATATTTTTTATAAATCTTTTCTAGCAATTCATCTGATAAATCGTGTATAGGTGTAAACTTTTTATCTTTAGTAAAACAAGTATTATATTTTGATTTTCTCAACATACTTTCATTTTCTCTTACGCCTAATATTGCTTTTCTATTTGATTTTTTTTCATATTCCTTTAAAGTATCTTTTTTTATTACTTTACAACATTTATTGCTAACTTTATGAAGTGTGCCATTAAGTAATAATTCTTTGGCTTTATTATTAAGTTTAAATGTAATACGATTTTCACCAGTTATTGCTTCCATAGTGCTTTTGCTTCTACTTCCGTTCTGATACCTGCTAATCATATCATCTTGCCATTTTGTAAAACAAGGTGTACCATACTTTTCTTTAATCTCAAATGGTTTTAATTTAGGTAAAAGTACCACATCACAATTTTTTATTATTCTTTGTAGTATTTCGTGATGTTCCATATATGTATTTACTCCAACTATTTCAATATCAGTATCGTGTAAATACTCTTTGATAAACCAATACAAAAAGTGACTATCTTTCCCACCTGAATAACTTAAATAATACTTCTTTTTATCTATTTTTTTAAACTTACTTTTTAAATCTTCTAGATAAAAATCTACTTCATCTAGATAATTCATACTATCTCTCCTGACTTAATAATGCTTGTTGGCTATTTCCCAATGCTTTATTATTCATTTTTAAATAATACTCATTAATATCTTTTTGCAACCAATCAGGAACAGTTCCACACTCAACCCACATTAAAGTTTTATTATAATTTCTCAATGCCTGTTCATCATCTAGTCTGCAATAACCACCTATATTAAAATATCCTTCATCTAACATAAATTTAACTACTTCATTCTTTTTGGTTGTTCTGCAATTATCACATTCTTTAACTAAATCTGCAACTTTAGGAATAAATGATGATGTTCTTACTATGTTTTTAATAGCAGCAGTAAATGTCTCATAATTATAATCTTTAAAAAACTCATACATCATTGACGTTTCTAATTGGCTGTAAGTTTTGCCATACATTAAACCTAAATAACTTAACCCTTTTGTAAATTCTTCTAGTTTCATAACTTCTCTCACTTTCTAAAATAAATTTCCATCTGAAACGTTATTGCTAGAACAAAACTCACTAAAATCAATGTTAGGTAGTAAATCTGTTGTTGTAAGTTCTTTTACTGGTTGATTTAAGTAACTTTCAAATTTTGTTCCAAATAGTGTTTCAGGTCTTAAATATACTTTCATTTTATTGTCGTTAATCCATTCCATAGTTTTTTTATCAATAACAACTTTAAAATCATCAATCTTAAAGCCTTCATTAAATCTTGCTTTAATTAAATCTTTTGTTTTTTTAGTTGTACTTCGATAATTTGATCCAACTTTGAAATTTAAGAAATCAATAATTTCACGATATGGGATGTTATCTGCTGCTTCAGCAGTAGTTATTATTTCTCCCTCTATTACTTCTTTCTCTTTTTTTTGCTCTTTATCTCTATTCTCTAATTTCTTATCTCTAATATCTATACTCTTATCTCTATTCTCTTGTGTTACATCTGTGTTACATTGTAACGCTTTTTGTTTTTCTCTAAACTCCCTTACTCTTTTAGCACTAGAACTTTCTGATCCTACCATATCATCAAAATTAGCAATTCTTAATATTTCACCTTCTTCTTGATAAATTAAGCCTAATTTCTTGAATAATTCCAATGCAACTGCTACTGTATCAAAATTAAAATATTTTGTATCTCTGACAATCTTATTAACATCATAAGGAACAATCATTTCACCAATACGTGTAGCCATTTCTCCGTTATTGTTTGCAGTATTCAAACATAACATCTGATACAACACAATATACTGGCAACCGTTTTCCTGTGATAATAAAAAGTCGATTGTCTCCTGATTAAAGAAATCTGTTTTTAATTTGATCCAATAGTATCTTTTTTGCTCTTTCATATAACTTCCTCTCTTTCTAGGTATAAAAAAGAGACTATATAGAATACATCAGGGTTTTTAAGGTTAAGACAGCCCCTAAATGTACTCTATATAATCTCTTTTCTGTCTTAACCTAAAAACATAATATCAAAATTTGTCGAATGTGTAAATACACAACAACAAAAATCTTTCTATTTGAAACATCATATTTATAAATAATTCCTTCCGTACTTGCTTATCCAATCACCAATAGTTTTATTGTAATATTCTAGCCATCTTTTTTCTCCTGCTCTTTTAATAAGTAAATCAAATTCTCTATTAAAATGAACTCCCTTGTTGCTCATATTGTGTAATTCAGGTGTTAAAAACACAACTAAACCATCATCAATACTTTTTTGTCTATTTCTAACTCCAAACATAACCTCGTGTCTAACTAAACCATCTAACCTTTTATTTCTCCAATATGGTGGGTTATCAGGCATTATGCAAAATTCTTCTTTTCTCAATTTATTACCTCTAATCTTGCTATTTCATCAGGTGTTAAGGTAGGTATTCCAAGCTGCTCACATTCTTGTACTATCCCATCAATAAATATACTCATTTCTTTACTATCAAATTCACTTGATCCTTTGTATATTTTATAATGCGTAAACTCTTTATTTTTAATTGTTCCAGTTCCTATTGCTTCATAATATTTAAAATAACCAACTGGGTTTACTTCTGATAAAACACTTATTACTTCTGATTGACCGTAGTGTTTTAACATATCAAAATATATTTCTTCTTTAGATTTTTCCACTCTGTTACCTATTTCAGTGATAAGTTTCCAAGCATAAGCGTTTTGAGATAAACTTCTTTTTTCTTTATACTCTTTTATTTCAAATATTTTATCTCTATCCTGATTAAACAACCATTTTATTATTACTTGACTATTGCCTATCATATTAACCCCTAAAAAGGCAAATCATCATCAAGGCTTATTGCGTCAGGATAAATAATTGCGTCATCTGCTTGTTTTTGCGTTTCAACCTTTTCCTGTCTATTAGCTTGTTTTAAAAAGTCTATATTATCAACTACAATTTCAGTAACATAAACTGTCTTATCATCTTTATCTTTGTAACTTCTAGTTCTTACGCTTCCTTCAACTCCAATACTATCCCCTTTTTTAACAAACTTGCTTAATAGTTCAGCAGTTCCCCTATAAGCAATACATTGTAAAAAATCACTTTCATATTCTCCGTTTGCATTTTTAAAGTTTCTAGTAATTGCAAGAGTAAAATTAACTGTTGATGATCCGTTAGGCATACACTTTAATTCAATATCTTTTGTAACTCTACCATTACCAATAAATCTATTTATCATATTCATCACCTTCAGCATTTTTTAAACTATCTGCACCTAACACTTTTAAAATCAATTTAACTTCTTCAGTTGTAATGTAGCCTTTTTCATCAATTAAAAGTGTTAAGTATTTTGTCATTATTTCATATTTTAATTTTGTTTCTTTTTCCATTTGTTTACCTCCTATAAAAAATCTTTATCACTTATCCCAACTTGATCTGATACTGGAATGGGTTTATAGTTTTCGTCTCTATCTTCTTCAATTTCGTTTATTTCTTCAATTAAATGTTTAAAAGCATAAAATAGTTCTTCTATAACTGACAACAAACTATTTACTTCTATCGTATCATCAGGACCAATTTTAAAATCAGTTTTAAGTAAATCTTCTATATGTCTGATTATTTCTAAATCATAAACATCTAACTTACATCTCATTTTACTTTTCCTCTTTTAACACTGCTATTGCGTCATCAAGTTGTTCTATCGTCATTTCTCCATTAGATTTAACTTGATATTGTTCATAAAATAACTCTCTGTCTGTATTAGTTTTTGTTAGTAAATCATTTAACTCTATCATTTTATTTATTTTTTCTTTTTGTTCTTCTTCAGTTAGTGCTTTTTTACCTGTTGCAAGTTCAATTAGCTTTATCATATATTCATCTTTTGCGTTTCCTAACATCCAATCTATATAATCAGGTTTCTCGTTCATTACCTCTTTTAACGTTTTGCCTTTAAACTTTCCAAAAGTTAATTTATAACTATCTGCTTCTTCTTTTGTTGGCTCTTTTTTCTCACTTAAACTTTGTGCGTCATCATCTTCTGTTGCAAGTCCAAACGCCATCAGTAAACTATATCTTCTTGCATATGTTAATGCTGATCCTTGTTGTTGTGCAGGGTTATTAACTCCAATGAGTGTAGCGTCAACAACTCTTGCACCTCTCAATGGTTGCTGTTCTTCACCATTTATAATTTTTACTGTCATTATATAGTCATCATTATCAATTCTATCTATATACTGATAATAACTCATATTGTTAGCTTCTAAATATTCGTGAATTTGTGCTATGTCAACATATTTATATGAATACTTTTCACTAACTTTTGCAGTTTGATTTTTAGTTACTTTTGTTTTCATTTTAACCTCCTAATGTTCCACGTGAAACATTTTTCTTTTTTATTTTTCTTTTTGAAACCTATTGATTATAATTTTCTAGTTCTTCAATTTTTTCTTTTAATTTTTCTAAATCTTCATTACTTAAACTACTGATTATTTCATATAAGTTCTCAATCTCGTGCATTGTTTACACTCCTTTTTTAAGCAATTCAAATATATCTTCATATTCATCTTTAAAATTTTCATTAAATTTTAATGCAACTCTAAATGATGGCTCTGCATTTCCTAATTCAATAGCAATATAATAGCTTTTTGAAATTCCAAGTTTTGTTGCCATCTCCTGTTGCGTTAAATCGTGCTTCTGTCTGAAATTTTTTAAATTATATCTTTTCATTTTGTAACTCCTTTCATATAATAATATAACAATTTCTTCCAATTCAGTCAACAAAAATTATAAATATTATGTAATATTTTACAATTTATTAAAAATATAATAATTTATTAACATTTTGTAACCCTGATGTGATAATATTAATATAATAAAACTATAATGGAAGGATAATTCTGATGATTAATAATAAAAACATAGGCAAAAAAATTAAAGAATTAAGAATGTCTAGGGGTTGGAAACAACTTGAACTTGCTGATAAGATGGGTTTATCACGTCCTGCCATTTCAAATATTGAAAGTGGTAAACGTTCACTAACACTTGCTACACTCCAACGATTTTGCGAAGTATTTTCTATTGATATTACTTATTTTGATATGGAAACGAATAACTTTAATGAAACACTAGATTTAACATCACGTATTGAAGCATTATTTAATAGTGATCTACCTGAAGAACAAAAAGACGAACTATATAGAACAATTATGAAATTGTATCTTGAAAGTAAAGAAGATTAACTATTTGAAACATCTTGCTTTAAAAAAATTTTATAATCTATTTTTATATTTTCTTTTTCACCATATAACTTAAACAATAACTCATAAAATTTCTCAATGTCCATTTTATCACCTCCTGTGTATCTGATATTATGGACTTATTTTTTAAATTATACAAAAAAGGAATGATATTTTTGAAAAAAATTTTAAAAATAGGTGGATATGCTAGAGTATCACACGACGAACAAAAAAAGTTTGGATATTCTACAAATGCTCAAATTGAAGTAATAAAAAACTGGTGTAAAAAAAACAATTATCATTTAATTAATATCTATGTTGATGAAGGTTATACTGCTTCAAATATGAAACGTCCACAACTCCAACAAATGTTAGATGATTTACATAAGTTTGACGCAATAGCAATTACACGTCTTGATAGGTTATCTCGTAATGTTCTTGAAGCTAATAAAATGCTTGAAATCTTTAGAAATAATAAAGTTGATATGATGACTATTGAAGAAGATGATATTGATACAACTGACGCTGATGGTATGTTTATGTTTCAATTAAAAGTATCACTTGCTGAACGTGAAATACGTAAAACATCTGAACGTATTAAATCAGTTTTTAAATATAAAATTAAAGAAGGTCAACCTATTTCAGGACGTGTTCCAAGAGGTTATAAAATTGCAACAGTTGATGGATCAAAAAGACTTGTAAAAGATGAAGAAGAACAAAAGTGGGTTGAAGAAGTTTTTTCATATTATGAAACACATCAATCAGTACGTGCTACTATGAAACACATTAATAAAAAATATGATTTTGATAGAGGTTATCAAGTTTATAATCGTATTTTAAGGAATGAAACTTATACTGGCTTATATATGGGAAACCCTACTTTTACAGAGCCATACATAACTAAAAAACAATATGATAGAAACCAAGAAACAATTAACAAAAATATAAGAGTTAGAAAAAGTAAAAATTATTTCTTATTTACTGGTTTAATCAGATGTCCTGAATGTAATCGTGTTATGGCAGGAAATAGACAATTTAAAGAAAAGTACAATATGAATTATTATTACTATCGTTGTCAAGGCTATTATAGGCAAAGAAATTGTGGATATAACCTTCATATCAGAGAAAGTCTTATTGAAGATTATTTGTTAGAAAACGTTGAAACTTTAGCAAAAAGATATATGGCTGAAATTGATGGTGTAAAACCATTGGATATACCAAACTCTGAAAAACGTAAAAAGAGTATTGAAGAAGAACTAAAGAACTTGAACTACATTTTTCTTAAAAAAAGAATTAGCCAAAAAGATTATGATTTACTCTATGAAGAACTAGAAGAAGAACTAAAGCAATTAAGTTATAGTGAGCCAATAAAAAAAGATGTGGAAGCATTAATTACATTTTTAGATAGTGGATGGCGTAATATCTATGATGATCTACCACGTGAAAGCAAACGTGCTATTTGGCGTGGAATTATCAAGCAAATACACGCATTACCTGATGAAGTCAAGGAAGTTGAATTTTTATAATTCAGCTTTTTTTTGTTATACCAACTATATGCAACCAACTGGTAGTGATAAGTTAGTAGAACAAAAATAAATAAATAAAAAAAACTAGGCTTTTACACCTAGTTTTGTCAGGAAGTCAACAAAAGAGTTGTATTATAATGAGAGAGTGGCAAGTACCTGCTTTAATATTATTTGTATCACATATATTTTTATGCAATAAAAAAGAAGGCTATTCCTAGCCTTTTTTTAATTCATCTTCTATTAACGAAACTCTGTTTTCTACTTTATACATCCTATCAATTAGATTATTATGTTTGCTTACTTTTTCTTCTAATTGTTGAATACGATAATTAGTTAGTTTATTACTTGCTAATATCCCTCCAAGAGTTCCTATTAGCGTTCCACATAACGATAAAACGCCGACTATTACAACGTCACTCATTTCCCCTCCTATTAATCAGTTGTTTTTGTATATTCTAATATTACATAAGCTGATAGCATACTTCTATCTTGACTTGCGTTCATTGATATATTAGAACCATCTATGCTTATATTTACATTATATGAACTTTCTGAACCTTTATATACTACTGGTATTGGAAATGTCATAGTTCCACTAGAAGTTCCCACACTAGCAAAACCTCTTATGTCTACTACCACCCCTAAATTACTTATATTATGTGCAATGTTTTTTGCTGTGTTGTTAGGAAGTGCGCCGAAATTAATTACTTTTCTATATAACGGTTTACCATCAGCCCAAGTTCCTATTTTTGTTTCATTTGTTGAGTATAAATTACTTCCTCCTATTGGCGTCCAATCGTTCCAAGTTCCATTGTTTTGTATTCTAGTATATATTTCAAAATTATTTAAAAAAGAAAAAGCAATTTGTCTTTGGTATGTTGCATTATGAACTAAATGAATAACCCACCACCAACCATCAACTGTTGTTCCTGATGGGCTATGACTTAAACCATTTCCCATATAAAAGCCTGAAGCAGTTCCACAAGCTGTATTCCAATCACCTGAAACTGCATTTGCAACTTGTCCATATCCTGCAATTCTAGTTAAAATGTTTTGCCCACTTACTTCAAGACTTTCTTCATCTGATGGGAAACAATTAATTGAAAAACTTCTTAATAATCTATCGAAAAATGCTATTGGAATACCTTTATTTAAAGTCAAATTATATGTTGTGCTGCCTAATTTATCTTGAACTAAAACTTGAACGTTCCATTCATAAGTGTTATCAGCGTTAAATGTGCTTGTTACATTATCACTTAAAGTTGAGTATGATCCATAAGTAGTATCACTTACTTTTTTAGTACGATATTTAATTGTTATTGTGTTTTCATTATTTAAACTTGAATAATTGGCATTTACATTTATATCTGTTTCAGTATAGAAATTATTTTCCCTTGCTAGTGTAATAATTGCTGTTGGCAAACTCCATTCAAGCATTTGTAAAGTTATTGTTTGGGATGTTGTTATTCCACGACTATCTGCTAGAGTAACAACCATATCAGTATTTGAACTTAAATTTATAGTTCCCAAGTCAATGTTTAGTGTAGCACTTGAAATTGATTGGCTTGTTGTTTGCCCTGCTATTGTTACCGATACACTACTCAATGAAGCATAATTCAATGCAGTTGCATTTGTTACGTTTACTTGAAGTGTACTATTATTTTGAATGATTAATTGATTATTTCCTGTTATTGCAATTGTTGTTGCGTTGGTGTCCTGATATGCTGCATTAAACGTTGGGTTGGAATTAACAACATAAGCATTAAATAAACATTGTGCTGTGCCAACAAGTGTTGATCCATTATAAGTTGCAACCGTTATGTTACCTTGTCCAACTGCTGCGTTTGGTATTTGCTGATACATATTAGTTGCTATTGTTGAAGTATCTAATGTGCAGCTATCAGTGACATTTGTTGCAATCTGATATGAATAGTTCCCAAAATACAATGTAACAGTATGAGTAAATAAAGTTGATTTTCTATTGGTGTAAATTATAATTGTATCTCCAATATTAAAATTATTACCACCTGCAATTGAAGGTTGACTTGCCCTTGCTATTGTTGTTAAGGCTGTCCAATCTGTTGCAACGTTACCATTATTAGGCGTATAAGCACTTGTCCCACCTTTTTCCCAAGTTGCGTAAGCATAACCACTTAAATTACCATCATCATTATGTGTTACGTTTATTGTACCACTTGCAGTTATTGATCCACCTGTGGTTATTGTTTTTGCATTTACTGAATTAACATAAACATCAGTATTTTGTCTGTTATCGTGCCAATAGATTGTAAGAGTTGAATTATAGCTTGAAGTCCAATAAGCATTTGTTGATTGTAAGGTTGCAGTACACGTTATATTGGATGTGTTATTTGCAACACTTGTTGAATTTTCAACGAATGAAGCAGTTAATGGATAGTTATAACCATTATTTGATTTTAAAGTTTTACTTTCGCTTGCACTAGCCATTTTTATTCACCTCCTATTGTAGATACTAAACCAATACCATCATTTACAATATTGTTATTGCTATCAGTAATAGTTATAGGAATAAAACGCATTTTGCTACATAGTGTTATTTCTTCTTCTACTACTGATTTTTTCATATGAAATTCATCACCATTTACCCAATAAATCTGATTTCCAAGTCTATCATATCCTGCAAAACCTACTTGATTATTCATCAAAATATATGATCCATCAACTCCATACATTTTAAGTCCTGATTTATTAAGTTCTGCAATTAAGTTATTGGCTTCATCATATACTTCAAGTTGCCCATTTTGGTTTAAATTACTACCTAGTTTTAATGTTCCACCTTTTATTAAATCTGCTGTTAAATTAATTACATTGATTTGCCCCATATTTAAGACGTTATCAATGGTCCACGCACTTTGAAAAGTTCCATTAATACCACTTTGAGAAAAACCAATTCCACCTGAATTAATCATAATAACATTTGTTGCTTGTTCTTTTGGAAGGCTATCGACTACTAAAATCTTATCACCTTCATATATTACATAAGAACTTCCTAGCGTACTCCATATTTTACTTGTTGCTTCATCTAGTTCTTGCCCCAATGTTACTTGTAAAGCATTTGTGCTTTGGTCCACTATTTGTTGCGTATTATTTGTGATAGTTCCCATTAAATCTGATAGTTTTTGTTTGAAGTTTCCAAACTCCAACTCTATGTATTTATCTAGAATACAATCATAATCATAAGCTATTAAATTTGTAGTTATAGATAAGTTAAGTCTTTCATCATAAACCTCTATTGTGTCACCAATATCACTTATTTTTTCAAGATTGGCTCTTAATGTGTAATTTACTTGTGGAATTGAATTAACTTGTAAATAATTATTGGCTTGTGTCAATAAGTCCTGCATTAAGGCTTCATTATATGATGTTTCATCAAAATTACCATTTTCATCAGTATAATCCTCTTGCAAAATATTATCTTGATTAAATGAAACTGTCTTTGTATATGGTATATCATACTGAATACCTGATGACATATATAAGCCATCAATTAAAAGTCCATCTTTTCCAACTGGAAGTAATTTTGTAACAACATTATCCCAATTTTCTTCACAAGTTATATCTTTTAAATTTTTAGCGTATCTGACAACTACACCGTTATCTTGTCCGATTGAACTTTTTATTTGAATATTAAAGCCATCTCTTACAAGATGACCTCCCCAACGCTCTAAAACCACGTTTATAGCCTCATAGAATGACGTTCTGACACATCTGTAAGTATTTATACTCTGAACGTCTGAAAGTGTCGTAAATGGGCTTAAATCACTTGTGGCATTGTTTAAGTGGTCTAGTGCGTCATTACAATTCTTATCCACCACATAACTATCAGCTATTAAATAGTTTTCACTATCATAAAAAACGTGCAAACATTTTGCAGTTATTTTTGTTTTCGTTTTTGTTAAGTTATTGATCCTGAAGGGTTGGTCTCCTTGTGGTGTCGGTGCAACAATTATTTTACCTTCAACAAAATCATCAACATAACTTAAATCTGTTTCTAAATCTAGATAAAAAGAGCCATTGTCCTCTTTATGAACTATGGCTCTTAATGGCTTAATTATTTTATCTCCATTTGATGAAAAAAGTTTATCTGTAACATCAAATAATTTTAACATTATAACCACCTCACATAATTGCTTATTGTGGCTTTTGTTACATTTCCACTCACTTTAACCTGACTTTCACCAACTGGAAGTGTAAAATTGCTATAATCTCCTGTTACTTGTCTGTTCATTAATGTGTCTGTACTAGGATCATATGCTTCTAAATTAGTTACATCTATAATACATTCACTTGAATTGCTTAAATCTACGCTAAACATCTGATTATTATTAAGATATATTCCAACTGTTCCTGTTCCTTCAATATCTAGTGTTGGCTTTGAATAGATGTTTCCATCATTGTCAACTGTTCCTGTATCAGTTCCTTTTTGAACTGCTGTTGTATTTAAAATAAATGGCTTATCATTAGCATTTTGAGTAATATGTGTGGATGTATCATAGCTTCTTGCTTTTGCTAGATTATTTAATTGATTTATTAAGTTAGTATCAGTTATTTCAGTTATTGTTGGTGTTGATAAAGCATA
>JAEIGA010007900.1_pt1 | contig 16149 bp, 14 predicted proteins | sample 9270691 | NCBI WGS metagenome assembly JAEIGA01 (sample SAMN17057246, study PRJNA624740) | gut metagenome | biome: biome; isolation source: fecal sample | host: Bos grunniens | place: China: Xizang | collected 2019
CGATTCGCTTCGACTTAACTTCGACTTGGGGCGTGATGTTCTCCAGAGCCTGTTTCCAGACCTCCAGGGGAGATTTATCAGCATCCTTCATCTTCTTGCCCACGAGCTCCAGCGAGTCGTAGAAAATCTCATAGGCAATACTCTTCTTACCATCCAGCATCAAATTGTTCACGAAGCGCGTAACCATCACGTCGTTGAACTTGGGGTCCGGAAGTAGAATTCGCTTCTTTGGCTTAGCTTTTCTCATTTTTGTTTCCTTAAACTAAAAGTTTTCTTCTAATTACTTCTTCTTTGCGGCCGTTGCACCTGCCTTGGGGCGCTTGGCACCATACTTCGAACGACGCTGACTACGACCTTCTACACCTGCGCTATCGAGCGCACCGCGTACCAGGTGGTAACGTACACCGGGGAGGTCCTTCACACGACCACCACGCACCAATACGATGGAGTGCTCCTGCAAGTTGTGGCCTTCGCCCGGGATGTAGGCGTTCACCTCCTTGCCGTTCGTTAATCTTACACGTGCAACCTTACGCATAGCCGAGTTAGGCTTCTTAGGCGTCGTCGTGTACACACGGGTACAAACGCCGCGGCGCTGGGGACACGCAGCGAGTGCCGGCGACTTCGATTTCTCGACCAGGCTTACTCGACCGTTTCTTACTAACTGTTGAATAGTTGGCATTTTGTCCTTTAAATTTGTTAATTATTTTTACTCGTTTCGGGTGTTTTACGACCCCGATTTCGTTTCTTTTTGCTTCGGTTCAGCCCCTCGACCGCTTCGTTGACCGCGCTTCAACGCCCCAAACCCGCTAAATCTCAGCACCTTACCCCTTGTCAAAGGGCACTATTACCCCTTAATTCGGACTGCAAAGGTACGCAAAAAATCTGAAATAACAAACCTTCGACCATCTTTTTGCACTGATTTTCGCGTATTTCGGCTATTTTAGCCCAAAATAGCGATTCTTTCTACTTATGGTTTTATGAATCCCATAACCAAATACTTATATCAAGGTCGCAAATAGTGCGTTAACCTGCTGATTTACCTAATGAAAAGCGCTCAACGCAATCCTCGATTCAAATGAACGATTCACGATTATTTGTGGATGTGTAGTTTGACCAGGAGGACGAATGGTTTCGTGGGATTTACTACCGAGAATAACCTTCCAACACGCTTATCACCCTCACAAATCACCAGGAATTGCGCATCATGAATCGAAATAAATTCTCATTCCCAACACCCCGGTATGCCCTATCCCCAACAAATAATTTTGAATTTTGAATCATGAATTTTGAATTATTTATTATCTTTGCGGTTTAGAACGAAATCAAAAACAAGAAATAGCTATGGAATACAATTTCAAATCGTTGGAGACGAAGTGGCAGCAGCGCTGGCAGGAGCGTGGCACCTACCGAGTGGAGGTGGATCCCGCGCGTCCGAAATTCTATGTGCTCGACATGTTCCCCTACCCCTCGGGGGCGGGTCTACATGTGGGCCACCCGCTGGGCTACATCGCCTCTGATATCTACGCACGCTACAAGCGTCAGTGCGGCTTCAACGTGCTCCATCCGATGGGTTACGATGCCTTCGGTCTGCCGGCCGAGCAGTATGCCATTCAGACGGGTCAGCACCCCGCGAAGACCACCGAGCAAAACATCAACCGCTACCGCGAACAGTTGGACAAGATCGGTTTTTCGTTTGACTGGAGCCGCGAGGTGCGCACCTGCGACCCCGAATACTACCATTGGACGCAGTGGGCCTTCCTGGAGATGTTCGACCACTGGTACGACAACGCAGCCCAAAAGGCGCGCCCGATCAGCGCGTTGAAGGAGCACCTGGCCGCACACGGCACCGAGGGACTCGATGCCGCACAGACCCAGACGCTGAAATTCTCGGCCGAGGCATGGAACGCTATGAGCGAGGCGGAGCAGGAGCAAGCCCTCTTAAATTGGCGATTGGCATTTCGTGCCGACACGATGGTAAACTGGTGCCCCGCCCTGGGCACGGTGCTGGCCAACGACGAGGTGAAAGACGGTCTCTCGGAGCGCGGAGGACACCCCGTGGAGCAGAAGCGCATGAAGCAGTGGTTGCTGCGCGTCACGGCCTACGCCCAGCGCATGCTGGACGGTCTGGAGCAGCTCGAGTGGAGCGACTCGCTCAAGGAGATCCAGCGCAACTGGATCGGCCGCTCGGTGGGAGCCCAGGTATTTTTCGATGTACAGCACTCCGACCGAAAACTCGAGATCTTCACCACGCGCCCCGACACGATCTTCGGAGTCACCTTCATGGTGATCGCCCCCGAGCACGAGTGGGTGGAGGAGTTGACCACCCCCGAGCAGCAGGCCGAGGTGGAGGCCTACATCCAGCAGGCCAAGAAGCGCTCGGAGCGTGAGCGCATCGCCGAGACGAAGCGCGTAACAGGTGTCAAGACGGGCTCCTACGCCATCAACCCCTTCACGGGCAAGGCGATTCCGATCTTCATTTCGGACTATGTCTTGGCTGGTTACGGCACGGGAGCCATCATGGCCGTTCCGGCCCATGACTCGCGCGACTGGGCCTTCGCCCGCCACTTCGACCTGGAGATCATCCCCGTGGTCGAGGGTGGCCACATCGAGGAGGCCTCCTACGATGCCAAGTCGGGCAAGATGATCAACTCGGACTTCCTCACGGGCATGGATGTAACAGAGGCCATTCCCCTGATGTTCGAGGAGGTGGAGCGCCGCGGCCTGGGCAAGAAGTTGATCAACTACCGTCTGCGTGACGCCATCTTCTCGCGCCAGCGCTATTGGGGCGAACCCTTCCCGATCTACTACAAGGACGATGTGGCCTACCCCCTGGAGAAGGAGCAACTGCCGCTGACCCTGCCCGCCATCACCGACTTCGGCCCCACGGCCGAGGGTGAGCCCCCGTTGGCTCGCGTTGCGGAGTGGCACACGGCCGAGGGATTCCCCTTCGAGTTCTCCACGATGCCCGGCTTTGCCGGCTCGTCGGCCTACTACCTGCGCTACATGGACCCGCGCAACCACGAGGGGCTGGTCTCGAAGGAGGCCAACGAATATTGGCGCAATGTAGACCTCTATGTAGGTGGTATTGAGCACGCTACGGGCCACCTCATGTACTCGCGCTTCTGGAATATGTTCCTCTACGACCTGGGCTACGTCTGCGAGCCGGAGCCCTTCAAGAAGTTGGTAAACCAGGGCATGATTCAGGGTCGCTCGAACTTCGTCTACCGCGTAGTGGGCACCAACAAGTTTGTCTCGCTGAACCTGCGCGACCAATACGAAACGCAGGCCATCCATGTGGATGTCAATATCGTCAAGAACGATGTGCTCGACCTGGAGGCCTTCCGCGCCTGGCGCCCCGAGTTCAAGGAGGTGGAGTTCATCCTCGAGGATAGCAAGTACATCTGCGGCTGGGCCATCGAGAAGATGTCGAAATCGATGTTCAACGTCGTGAACCCCGACTACATCGTCGAGAACTACGGTGCCGATACGCTGCGCATGTATGAGATGTTCCTCGGCCCGTTGGAGCAGTCGAAGCCCTGGGATACGAACGGCATCGACGGCGTACACAAATTCCTGCGCCGCTTCTGGAAACTCTTCACCGACAAGGAGGGCAACTTCGCCATCGTGGACGAGACCCCCGAGAAGGCCGAGATGAAGGCCCTGCACAAGTGTATCAAGAAGGTAAGAGAGGATATCGAAAACTTCTCGTTCAATACCTCGGTGGCCGCCTTCATGATCTGCCTCAACGAGCTGGGTAACTGCCACAAGCGCGGTGTATTGGAGCCCCTGGTATCGTTGCTGGCCCCCTTCGCCCCCCATATCTGCGAGGAGCTCTGGGAGGCGCTGGGTCACCAGACCTCGGTTTGCGATGCCCCCTACCCCAAATTCGAGGAGCAGTGGCTCGTGGAGAACAGCTTCGAGTACCCCGTCTCGGTGAACGGCAAGTTACGCTTCAAGCGCGAGTATGCCCTCTCGCTCTCCGTGGCCGAGATCCAGACCGATGTAGTTAAGGCCGAGGAGGCCCAAAAGTGGCTCGAGGGCAAAGCCCCCAAGAAGGTGATCGTCGTCCCGGGCAAGATCATCAACATTGTGATCTAACCTCCGATTCGTTGCTCACGAAGGCGGTAACAGAGGAAAAACCCACTGTTACCGCCTTTTCGATGCACGATACCTGCTGATGTGAAAAATTATTGCATCTGCAGGAATTGTGAATTGTGAATTGAAATAATTCCAGATTCCGACCTCCTAATTCCCAATTATTTTATACCTTTGTCCCCAAATGTAAAGATACACTATTTTTTATGGCAGATAATTCGATTTTAATGCGTCTGGACGGTCTTAAACTCAAGTACGAGGAGACGGGACAGAAGCTCACCGACCCCGAGGTGATTGCCGATGTGAAGCAGTTTGTGCAACTCACGAAGGAGTACAAAGAGTTGGAGCCCATTGTGGAGACCTCCGACCGCTTCCGCACCGCCCTGGCCAACCTGGCCGAGGCCAAGGATACGCTCCTGAACGACAAAGACGAGGAGATGCGCGAGATGGCGCGTGAAATGATTACCGAACTCGAGCCTCAGATCGAAAAGATGGAGGAGGAGATCAAACTCCTGCTCATCCCGAAGGATCCGCAGGATGCCAAGAATGCCATTGTCGAGATTCGCGGCGGTACGGGTGGCGACGAGGCGGCAATCTTCGCCGGCGACCTGCTGCGCATGTACACCAAGTATGTGGAGTCGAAGGGTTGGCGCTACGAGATCACCTCGCAGTCGGAGGGTGCCGCCGGAGGTTTCAAGGAGGTGGTAATGAAGGTCACGGGAGCCAATGTCTACGGTACGCTGAAGTATGAGTCGGGCGTACACCGCGTGCAGCGCGTACCCCAAACCGAGACCCAGGGCCGCGTACACACCTCGGCCGCCTCGGTAGCCGTGCTCCCCGAGGCCGAGGAGTTTGATATCGAGATCTCGATGAACGACATCCGCAAAGATATCTTCTGTGCCTCGGGCCCGGGCGGTCAGTCAGTGAACACCACCTATTCGGCCATCCGCCTTACGCACATCCCCACGGGTATCGTCGTGCAGTGCCAGGATCAGAAGTCGCAGCTCAAGAACTTCGACAAGGCCTTCGAGGAGTTGCGTACGCGTGTCTTCAACCTCGAGTACTCGAAGTACCTCGACGAGATCGCCTCGAAGCGTAAGACGATGGTCTCGACGGGCGACCGCTCGGCCAAGATTCGCACCTACAACTACCCCCAGGGGCGTATCACCGACCACCGTATCAACTACACGATCTACAACCTTTCGGCCTTCATGGATGGCGACATCCAGGACTGCATCGACCACCTGATCGTGGCCGAGAATGCCGAGCGCTTGAAGGAGAGCGAGTTGTAATTCGAGAGTTCTGAATTCTAATTGTGCTTCGCGAATTGAAAAGGTATCTTCTCTCCGCCCTGATGGTTGTGGTCTCTGTGCTGAAACTCTCGGCGCAGGAGCCCCTCTACCTGGTCAACGGGGAGCGACGCGAGGAGATTGAGACGATCGACCCTGAACACATCGAGCGCATCGAGCAATTCCCGGCCGACGAGCAGACCATTGCCCGCTTCGGCCCCGAGGCCGGCAACGGAGCGGTGGTGGTAACCCTCAAATTCGACCGCGCGCCCCGTTTCAACCACCCCGAGGGGTGGAGTTTTGCGGAGTACATCACCCGCGAAGCCGATTGGCAGGAGAACGACCTCACGGCCCGCATTGCGATCCGTTACCACATCTCGGAGGAGGGAATCCTGGAGGTAGATAAAATCCTCGAGGCCACCGACAAACGGCTGCTGCGCCGCATCGAAAAGGCTCTCGAGGAGTGCCCGCGTTGGGAGCCGGCCCAAAAGGAGAATCGACCCGTGAAGAGTGCCAGCTATGTCCTGCGCCTGACTCTCCCCGAAGGGCGCGAACTCCCGCCCGAAAGGTATATCATCATCCGGTAGTTCGGCTTTTTGAACCCTACCAAGCGTCTCTCCATGCAGACCCCGCTCACCCTCTCACAACTGCAACAGCAGGTCAAGGCGACCCTCGCGGAACGCTTCGCACTCCCCTTGTGGGTGGTCGCCGAGGTCGCTGAGCTGAAGGTCAACTACTCGGGCCACTGCTACCTCGAGCTCATCGAGAAGGGGGCCTCAGATGGGGTGCCGAAGGCCCAGGCACGAGCCGTCATCTGGCGCTCGCACTACCCGCGCATCGCCTCCTATTTCGAAAGCACCACAGGGCAACGCCTCGAAGCGGGCATGCAACTCCTCGTAAAGGCCACCGTCACCTACCACGAACTCTACGGTTTCTCGCTCCAAATCAGCGACATCGACGCCTCCTACACCTTGGGGGAGATGGAGCGCAAACGCCAAGAGACCATTGCCCGACTGAAGGCCGAAGGGGTGTGGGAGATGAATCAAACCCTTCCCCTCCCGCTGGTCGTGCAACGCATCGCGATCCTCTCGAGCAGCAAGGCCGCGGGCTATCAAGACTTCTACCAGGAGCTATCGCAAAGCCCCTACCGATTCCACACCGACCTCTTCGAGGCTGTGATGCAGGGCGAAGCGGCCGAGAGTTCGCTGATCTCCGCCTTGGGCGAGGTGGCCGAGAGGATTGACGACTACGATATCGTGGTGATCATCCGCGGCGGAGGCTCCACAAGCGACCTGAACTGCTTCAACAGCTATCGGCTGTGTAGCCACATTGCCCAATTTCCACTCCCCATACTCACCGGCATCGGCCACGACAAAGACCAATCGGTGGCCGACCTGGTGGCCCACACGGCACTGAAGACCCCGACGGCCGTGGCCGGTTGGCTCATCGACCGCATGCAACAGATCGAGGGGTGGCTTGACGGGGCAGCCCTCTCCCTGCATGATGCCTCCCTGAACCTCACCCGCAACCACCTGCTGCGCCTGGAACGCAACGAAGAGGAGATAAAAAACTTGAGCCGCCGACTGATCGATCTTCAACGGAGCCGACTCGAGCAATACGCGCTCCGACTCCCCGAGGAGTGCGGTCGTCTGCTGCGCCGTGAAGGGGAGCGAATTCGTCACCTTGAAAGCCTCACCGAGAGCCACTCTCCGAGCCGCATTCTACGTCTGGGATTCTCCGTCACACGCCTCGCCGGCCGAGCCATCCGCACGGCGGAAGAGGCACCCACCGGATCGACCCTCGAAATCGAACTCGCCGAGGGACACATCACAGCAACCACCAAGTAGAGAAGAAAATAGCACAAAGAGCCCCTGCGTATAATAATTTTTACGCTAAGACTTGTTATTAGGGGATTTTTTTTCTACCTTTGTAATAAGATAACCCCCTGATCGAGCTATTTTTTGAATAAAAACTTAAAGAATCCTTAAATAAAATTACTATGAAAAAGATCTTATCGCTTATCGTGGTCCTGGCATGCTGCTGCCTGGTGGCCACTGCAGGAAACAAGAAACAGGAGAAAGCCAATGCCGATACCGACATGTTCCGCTATGACTTGGAGTATGTACGCTCGGCCGGTTCGGGCGTGGTGAATGTCAAGGTATGGAGCTACTCGAAGAAGAAGGAGATCGCTACCGAGCAGAGTCGCAAGAATGCCGTACACGGCGTATTGTTCAAGGGCCACTCGGGCCAGGGTTCCGTACACAACCCGATCGTGAAGAGTGCTACGGCATTGGATGAGCACGCCGAGTTTTTCCAGGCCTTCTTTGCCGATGGCGGCGATTTCCAGCGCTATGTGGAGGGTTCGGTTCCCGGCACCCTCGAGGTAGCCAAGCAGGGCAAGGAGTATAAGGTGGGTATCGTGGTACGCGTGCGCACGAACGAGTTGCGCAAGCACCTCGAGCAGGCCAACATCATCCGCGGCCTCTCGTCGGGCTTCTAATTCGTCCCCAACCACTACTTCTACACGAGGTTGTCGTCGGACAACCTCGTTTTACACAAAAAAACAGCGTATATCATGAAAAAGTTTTTCTTATTTTTAGGCCTCGTTCTTTGGTCGATCCAGGCATCGGCACAAGAGACCAACGATGTGATCTACCTGAACAACGGCAACATCGTCAAAGGAGAGATTGTCGCTTCGGGCGACTCGACCGTACAGATTCGCACCGCCAACGGCGACCTGCACACCTTCGACCGCGTAACGATCCGCAAAATCGACCAAGGTCAGGAGCTCGAGACATGGCCCAAGGCTCCCAAGTCGCGCTACAAGGATCTCTCGGATCAGTCCAAGGGTTTCTGGGCCGGTGTCGATCTGATGTTCGGTGCCAATGTGGAGCATGAGTTCGGCATCAGCGGTTCGATGCCCCTCGACCTGCAAGTCACCTTCGGTTACCGCTTCAGCGAGTTCCTCCAGGTGGGTGCGGGTGCCGGCTTCCGCCACTACTTCAACAACAAGCAGGCTCGCGCCTATGTCAACAGCGAGGGAAAATACGAAGACTACGGTTGGGCCTTCCCCGTCTATGGTCAGCTGCGCGGTCTCTTCATCTCGGGACAGTCGCGCACGACGGTTCCCTTCTGGCAGATGAGCGTGGGCCACACCTTCAACGACGGCTTCATGCTCTCGCCCGCCCTGGGTCTTCGCTTCGGAAGCACGGAGCGCAACCACTTCACCCTGGGCCTGCACTACACGGCCCAGTGGACTTGGCTACGAACCAACCTCGAAGGAGGCCCGAGCCGCGAATTCGGCCCCATGCACCTGTTGCAACTCCGTCTCGGCTACCAATTCTAAACCAAAAACAACTTTATCAACCACATAAACCTTAGCAACAAGATGAATATGAAAGCGTATATTTTGAGTCTGATGCTGCTGTTCGGTATTTCGGGCAGTGTCATGGCCAAGAAACAGGTAAAGGTTTCGTCCTACATCCCCACCGAGACCGTCTATATAAATAGTGAGGGCGACGGCTCGCTCACCCTGCGTGCCCACGGCCACGGCTCAAACCGCAACGATGCCATCAAGCAGGCGGCCAAGAACGCCGTGCGCGATGTGATCTTCAAGGGGATCTCGGTTCCCGGCAACCCCGAACTTTCGAAGCCGCTGGTGATGACCGTGAATGCCCAAGAGAAGTACGCCTCGTTCTTCAACGCCTTCTTCTCGGATGGTGGCGAGTACCAAAAATTCGTTACCTCGGAGGATCGCAAGTCGGGCTCGAACAAAAAGGAGAAGAACATGGTAAACGTGAAGCTCAGCACCACGGTGCGCGTGTTGCGTTCGGAGCTGAAGTTCTACCTGATCGACAACGGCATTGTCAACCCCTAATCCCAGAGAAAATACACCAACCACTTAAAGTCTAATCAAAACGCTAAAGAAAGATATGAAACGCTTATTTGTATTGGCAATGGTCTGCCTGATGGCCCTTCCCGCCTTCTCGCAGGCAAAGAAACCTTCGATCATGTTCGTACCGAGCAACGCTTGGTGCAAGGAGAAGGGGTACGGCTCGACGGTGGATGTAAACGGCGTTGAGCAGTTTGTACCCAACTATACGGCCGCCTTGGAGGACACCGAGTTACTGCCCGTGCTGGCCGAGTTGAACGGTCTGATGGCTGACCAGGGATTCCCCGCCCTGAACATGCAGGCCACGATGAACATGATCAACCGCCGCCGTGCCGAGGAGGCTGCTCTGCAGACCAAGGCCGGCAACCAGGCCATGACCAACGACCTGCGCGAGTTGCGCAACCAAGCCAAGGCCGACATCATGATCTATGTTACCTGGTCGATCAACCGCATCGGCCCCAACCGCTCGGCTACCTACACGCTCGACGGTCAGGATCCCTACACGGGTATGTCGGTAACCACCGTCACGGGTACGGGTACGCCCACCAACTCGGTAGCCACGCCGGTGCTGCTGAAGGAGGCCGTGAATGCCAACATGCCGCTCTTCTGCGACCGTCTGCAGGCCCACTTCGACGACATGTTCGAGAACGGCCGTTCGGTATCGTTGCAGATCCGCGTAGTGGAGAACAACCCGATGGGTATCGACCTCGAGTCGGAGATGGGCGACGAGTACATGGAGTTGCGTGAGATCATCGAGGATTGGGTCTATGAGAACACCCAGTCGCACCGCTACAACCTGAGCGACGACTCGGAGGTTCACATGAACTTCGTCGAGGTACGCATCCCGATCTACGACGATCGCGGTCGCGCACAGGATGCCCGTGCCTGGGCTCGCGGTCTGATCCGCCACCTGCGTTCGGAGCCCTACAGCATCGAGGCCGTGAAGCTCGACTCGCCCGGCTTGGGTGAGGCCGTCCTCTACCTCGGTGAGAAGTAGTCCCACGAGCAGTTATCAGAGAAGGATTTTATCCAACCACTAAAACGAAACACCATGAAAAAGTTAATTTATCTGGTTGTTGCCTCGGTATTGGCCTCGGCCTCCCTCTTCGGAGCCCGGGCACAGCAGCCGGCCGCCGACCTGAAGATTCCGATTTCGATCTATCTCCCCACCGAGGAGTGCAATATCCCCGTAGCAGCACAGAAGATGCTGACCAACAAGATCACCCTGATTGCCGCCCAAAACGGCATGGGTGCCTCGGAGGAGTTCGCTCAATTCTACGCCACCTGCGTATCGACGATGCTCGAGAAGCATGTGGTGGGAGGTGCCCCCGCAAAGTATATGCAGGAGGTGGAGCTGACCTTCCACATCGTGGATGCCTTTGCCAAGAAGATCTTCAACTCGACCTCGATCACGGTGAAGGGTATCGGTGATTCGGAGCAGCAGGCCTACATCAACAGCTTCCGCAAGATCCCCAACAACAGCCCCGAGCTGAAGCAGTTCTTCACCACGACCAACCAGAAGATCAAGAGCTACTACGAGTCGCAGCGCGAGACCATCATCAAGATGGCCCAGTCGCTGGCCAAGGTCTACAAGTACGACGAGGCGCTCTTCCACCTGGCCATCTATCCCGAGGCTTGCGCCGGTTTCGATCAGGTAGTCGATGTCGCCACGTCGATCTACCAGAAGTATATCGACGACCAAGCCAACCGCAACCTGGCCAAGGCCCGCTCGATCTGGAATGCCGGACTGGATGCCAACGCCGCCGCCGAGGCCGCCATCTACCTGGCCGAGATCCTGCCCGAAGCTACCTGCTACAAGGAGGCCCTGACCCTCTCGGAGGAGATCAAGCAGCGCGTAGGCGACGACATCGAGTACTACCGTTCGCTCGAGGCACGCGACAACGCCCAGGCTCACGAGGCAGAGATGGAGCGCATCAAGGCTTGGAAGGAGGTAGGTCTTGCCTTTGGAAACAACCAAAAGGAGAACACCTACTACGACGCTTGGGTTCTCCGCTAACCCCGGGATAACCCTCCAAGCAAAAGCCAAAATACCTCTCCCACGACCATTCGGCGCGGGAGGGGTGTTTTACAACCAACCCTCGGAACAGAAACAACAATTTACAAAATCAACCTACTATGAAGAGACTTATTCTTTTGGCCGCAGCCGCCATCCTGGCTTGCGGCACCACCTCGGCCCAGGAGTCGCAGGTAGCCAAGGGAGAGACCGTCATCACCGACGCAGAGGGCAAAGCTGCCGATGGCAAGATGCAGAAGTATCGCCGCAGCTCGCTCTACTCGGTGCTGATTGCCCACTCGACCTTCAACTATGGCGATGTGATCAAGGAGACCTTCGTATCGATCCCCACCCCCGACAAGTTCAACAGCCACGACGTGGCAGCCAAGATCTTCGAGTCGTCGTCGGAGAAGATGATCAAGAACCCCAAGAAGAAGGAGGAGCTCAACCAGGCCGATATCGAAGCCTTTATGCAGGAGCACGATGTGGCTCGCCGCATGGTGGCCAAGTGGTTCAACCGCGATGCCGAGACAGGCTTCTTCGATACCTCCTATGTGCAGGAGTGCGGTATCAGTAGCGCCTCGTGGGCCGATAAGGCCGAGGCTGCCAGCACGATCCTGGGCGTAGACCAGCTCAAGACCGAGATCGGTCAGGAGCTCGTGGGCAAGACCTTCCTCTTGGTCAACGACATCGTCTTTGTGGACAAGGGCGAGCAGTCGGCCAAGGCGGCCGCAGGTCTGAAGATTTTCGGTGCCCTGGCCAGCGCCGTGACGGGTTCGTCGGCCTTTGAGGATCTGGGCAACATGGCCGGTGACGCCGTGAACGAGATCGACGGCTTCACCGTGAAGATCGTGTCGTACCTCTTCCGCCTGGATTGGAACGAGCACATCATGAACACCTTCTACAATGACCACTGGATCGATGCCGAGAGCCACACCTACATGTCGGCCGACGAAATCGCTCAGAAGCGTGCCGCCTTCGATGCTACGGACATCTTCAAGCTCACCTACATCGGTCAGACCGAGACCCAGGCCGGAAACCTCGCTTCGAAGAGCTTCGCTCAAAAGAGCAAGGAGGAGCAGATGCTGAAGGTCTGCACCCGCGCCATCGACAAGTCGATCGTGGAGCTGCAGCGCGAGTACGATGAGTTCAAGGTAAATGTGCCCATTATGTCGATCAGCGAGGATGGCAAGACCTGCCAGATCCCCGTGGGTCTGAAGGAGGGTGTAAACGAGAAGTCGGTTTACAAGGCTGTGATGCCCGTACAGGATCCCGAGACGGGTGAGTACACCTACAAGACGATCGCCACGCTGAAGCCCGTGAAGGGTCAGATTTGGGATAACCGCTTCGGTGCCGCCGAGGATGCCGCCGCCATCGCCGCCGGTGAGGCCAAGGGTTCGGAGGAGGATGAGGCCGGTAACGCAGACCTCACGGCCACCACCTTCGAGATCACCTCGGGTGCCAACAACATCATGGAGGGTACGCTCGTAAGAGAGGAGACCATCAAGCGCGACTAATCGCCTATCCGACACACAAAAAGAGAGCGTATTGCACTGCAATACGCTCTTATTTTGTAGCCCCACCGCGACTCGAACGCGGATTTAAGGTTTAGGAAACCTTCGTTCTATCCCTTGAACTATAGGGCCGCAAGAGGATGGACTAATACTCCACCTTATCCTCCTTCTCCTGCCAAAGGCGGAAGGTATGCAATGCCTCCTCGCGCAGCAACTGCTCGGCAGGAATCTGACGCATTGTGGGCGCCTTGGGAATCTCATCGTAAATCAGCGAGTCGTCGAAATCAATCGCCGCGGCATCCCCACGCGTATTGGCGTAGTAGATCTTATCGATACCGGCCCAATAGATCGCGCTGAGGCACATCGGGCAGGGCTCACACGACGTATAGACGGTGCAACCCGCCAGATTGAAGTTCTCCAACTCGGCACAGGCATGGCGAATGGCCTGCACCTCGGCATGGGCCGTGGGGTCGTTGAGCTTGGTCACGTTGTTGGTACCTCGGGCGACCACCTCGCCATCGCGCACCACCACCGCACCAAAGGGGCCGCCACCCGTGGCGACACTCATATCGGCCAACTCGATGGCCATACGCATAAAGCGTTCGTGCTGTTCTCTGTTTTCCATCTTTTCACTCATAATTTTGTATATTCGGAGGGCTGAAACCACTACATGGAGCAAGTCTCTCCCACTCCGAAAACAAAAATGGTGCGACTTCCGAAGAAATCGCACCGCAAATATACGAATTTTATGCAAATTTACAACTACTTCGTACCGAACTTGAAGTCCAGACCCAGACCCCACGAAATCGAGGTGCGGTTGTAAACATCCTTGTAGCTCAAGGCGGGGTTCGTTGCATCGACAAAGTTGTTGGTGATATCCTTGTCGTAGAAGGTCTTCATGAAACCGGCATTCAAGGCCATGAAGTCGGTGATCTGGAACTTGAGACCCAAACCTACCGAGGTCGACGAGATCGAGAAGTTCATGTCCGAGTACTTCGACTCATCGAGGTTGAGCTGCGTGCGCTGGGCACCGAGGCTGACCATCCAACGATCGGTGATCGACCACTCGGCTCCGGCCAGGTACTCATTCGTGTTGCCCAATACGGTACCAGCCTGCGTGAAGCTGTTCTCGGCATCCTTGTCGAAGAAGTGGTGCCACTCCAAGGTCACCTTCACGGGACCGCAGTTGCGGCTGGCGGCTACGGCCAACAGGGCGGGCGTCTCGGCCTTCACCTTGGTGCCGTGGGTAAAGATGCCGTTGATCACGGGGTCGTTGGCCGAAACGGGAGCCGACTCGATCTCGAGCTCGGTGGCCATCTTGAACTCATACTTGATCGAAGCATCCCACTTGCCGTGGTGGAAAGCCACAGCCAGCACGGGGCTGATCGAATAACCCTTCTGCTTTACATCGAGGGTGTGGTCGGCCGTCTTCACGGCATTCTCACCCAAAGCCTTCTGCATCTCGGGGCTCAGCATACCCATCTGCTGCAACATCTGGGCAGCCGTGGTGAAGAGGGCCGAAGCCGACATCATCTGACCATTCAGACCCATAGCAGGAGCCGAGGGGTTCACCTGAATGTTCTTCATGTAGCCCTCATAAGCATTCGAGGTGTTGCTGTAACGCACCAAAGCCGATACCGACAACCAATCGGTGATGCGGAAGGCGGCACCCAGGTTGAAGGCCAAGGTCATCGACTTACCCTTCAGGTACATATCCATGGCATACTGGTTGGCCGTCAAGCCAAACTGCTGACCCAACTGCGAAATGCCGGCGGGCAGTACGGCAAACTGACGCTCGAACGAAGCAAGACCCTGGCCAAACTCCAGCGAACCGCCACCGCCGTTCACACCCATACCGAGCATCACGGCCCAACGATTCTTCTTCCATGCGAGGTGGAAGCTGGGGATCGCGGGCGAGAAGACATCGGCCTCATAGCTCTTGGTCGTCTGACCAAGGTTGGCGGCATTCATGCCAAAGGGGGCGAAGGTGGCATCCACCGTGCGGGTCTGGTAGGCCATCTGGTCGCTCAGACCGAAGTGCCAGCCGTTCTCCATAAATACCAAACCTGCGGGGTTGTGATAAACCGCATCGGGATCGAGCGACGTACCGCGGGCAACGCTACGCAGGAACGAGGCGCTCTGGTTGGTGTTGGTCATCAGACCACCTGCCAGGGCGGGCAATACCACGATGGCAGCAACGATCGAAAGGAAAATTTTCTTCATTTTCTTCAATTTTTTGGTTTCACATTACCCTCCTCGGGGAGCCATTTGGACCACCAAAAAGGGCCTTTTTGTATAAAAAATCGGTACAAATGTACCATATTAGCACGCTACTCCCAAATATTTCGACCAAAATTTCCAAAAAATCGGTAAAAATACCCATAGAAGAGGCTCTGGGCTCCCTATCACCCCTTTTAAAACTCCCTTTCGGGCATTGCTTTTGCGGGGAGCAAAAGCAGATTTAACAAATTTGTAACACGCTCTGCTTGCAAGAGCCTAAAGAATAGATTATCTTTGAAATTGAAAACCAACAAAAAACCAAAGCGATGAAAAAAATTTCTATCTTTCTGTTGTCGCTCCTAACAACGGTTTCGGCTTTTGCCGCCACTGACGACAACAAGCCCGTTCGCGCGGAAGAGCTCCCCGCGAAGGCCAAAACTTTCCTGGCCACCTACTTTGCCAATGATCCCGTAAGTTTTGCCACGCTCGACAACGACTGGTTCGGCGGCACCTACGAGGTGCGCCTGCAATCGGGAAGCGAAATCGACTTCACCAAAGAGGGCGAATGGACAGCCATCGACACCAAACCGCGCACGGTTCCCACCGAAGTCATTCCCGCACCTATATATAAAGAGGTGAGCAGCCGCTTCCCGGGACGCACGATCACAAAGATCGACCGCGACCGTCGCGACTATGAATTGGAACTGAACGACGGCCTGGAGCTGACCTTCAACCTGAAGTTCGACCTGATCGGCATCGACGACTAATCTGCAGCCAATCGGCTTGCAACCCGGAGCCTCTCTGCGGCAAGCCGTAAACTCGCGACAGAAAATCCAAAGGGCATCGGCCTATCGAGGGGACCCCTTCGTCGCCGATGCCCTTATTGTATCGAGTAGGCCAAGGAGAGAAGAGAAAAACGAGGGGGTTCGGCCCAAATTCTCGGTTTTTTGAGCGGTTTTTCACTTTTTTTGCATTTTTTCACGATTTTTGTTCGGAAAAATTTGGAAATATAAAAATAATGCGTACCTTTGCATCATCAAAATCATGGTGGATTCATCTAAGGGCTAGGATACATGCCTCTCACGCATGACATAGGGGTTCGAATCCCCTATCCACTACAAAAGA
>JAEIGA010007901.1_pt1 | contig 16148 bp, 14 predicted proteins | sample 9270691 | NCBI WGS metagenome assembly JAEIGA01 (sample SAMN17057246, study PRJNA624740) | gut metagenome | biome: biome; isolation source: fecal sample | host: Bos grunniens | place: China: Xizang | collected 2019
CAATCCCATCTTCGTCACCACCCACACCGATCAGGAAGAAGTAGGTCGGATGTTCACCAAGTACAATCTGCTGGCTCTGCCGGTGGTAGACAAAGAGCAGCGGATGGTGGGTATTGTTACCTTCGACGATGCCATGGATGTCATCGAAGAAGAGGTCACGGAGGATATGGAACTGATGGGCGGTATGCTGCCATCGGAAAAGACCTATCTGAAAAGCGGTATTTGGGAACTGTTCCGCCACCGGATTCCCTGGCTGATGCTTTTGATGCTCTCTGCCACCTTTACCGGTCTCATTATTACCTCTTTTGAAGAAGCGCTGGCGGCCCAGGTGGCGCTGACCGCCTTTATCCCCATGCTCATGGGTACCGGTGGTAACTCCGGCTCCCAGTCCTCCGTTACGGTCATTCGTGCGCTGAGCCTGAACGAGCTGAAGTTCTCTGACCTGCCCCGGGTGGTTTGGAAGGAAGTACGCACCTCGGTGCTGTGCGGTGTGGTGCTGGCCATCTTCTGCTTTGGCAAGATCTGGCTGGTGGACCGGCTGCTGCTGGGCAACGATCAGATCACATTGATGGTAAATGCAGTGGTGTGCCTGGCGCTGCTGGTGACGGTAATTGCCGCCAAGCTGGTAGGCGCGGTGCTGCCTATGGTTGCCAAGGTATTGAAGCTGGACCCGGCAGTGATGGCAAGTCCCTTTATCACCACGGTGGTGGATGCCCTTTCATTACTCGTCTACTTCTTCTTTGCCAAGCTGCTTTTGCATATCTGATCTCGGCCGGTCAACAGACCGGCCGAAATTATATACTGGTTAGGATGGGGATTGCCACACCAGTCTGCGGACTGGTTCGCAACGACCGATAACGGAAGTTCTCTCGCCATCTGGTTATATCATTTTCTCTCAATTTGGTGCTACCATTATTACCAGTTTGTGTTATAATGCAGAAAAACCTTGGGAGGTATTCAAAATGCAAAACAGAGAATCCCTGCGCAAGCTCTGTATGGCTGCGCTCTTTGCCGCACTGTGCTACATTGGCTTTACATATTGTAAAATCGACATTCCCGTGGGCGGAGAAAAGACCGCTTTCCATTTGGGCAATGTGTTCTGCGTGTTGGCAGCGCTGTTTTTAGGTGGATTTTGGGGTGGTATGGCCGGCGCGATTGGTATGACCATTGCAGACCTGACCACTGCCTATGTGACCTCCGCACCCAAGACCTTTGTGTTGAAGCTTTGCATCGGTCTGATTACCGGCTTGCTGGCCCACAAGGTCTTTCACATCAGCCGGGAAGGACACAGAAAGATTTCCCTGCCGGCAGCCACGGTCCTCAGCTGTGCCGGCGGTATGGCCTTTAATGTGGTGGCCGACCCGGTGGTGGGCTATTTCTACAAAACCTATGTGCTGGGCGTTCCCCAGGATGCCGCAGCCATTTGGGTGAAGATGGGCGCGGTAACCACGGCGGTGAACGCGGTGGTTGCGGTGATTGCCGCCACGGTCTTCTACCTTGCCCTCCGCCCTGCCCTGTCCCGCAGCAAGCTGTTGCCACAAATCAAATAAAAAACAGACCCGGTTGCAAAACCGGGTCTTGTTTGTTATAATCAAAGTAATTATACATAATGGGGGTATTTTTATGAATATCATCATTGCCGGTGCCGGTAAGGTTGGCAAGCTATTGGTCCGTCAGCTCACCGCCGAGGGACACGATCTGACCATTATCGACCGGGACAGCCAGGTTTTGGAAAATTTGGTGGTAAAACACGACGCCATCGGTGTAGAGGGTAACTGCGCCTCCAAGGCGGTACTGGAACAAGCCGGCGTGGAGAGCGCTGATCTGGTCATTGCCGCCACCAATGCAGACGAGGTGAATCTGCTGTGCTGCCTCACCGCCCACGGCATTAACCCCAATATCCATACCATCGCCCGGATCCGCGACCCGGAATATACCGAGCAGATCATGACTATGCGTCAGACATTCCCCCTGTCTTTGACGGTGAACCCCGAAAAACTGGCAGCAATGGAAATCGAGCGCCTGCTGAAATTCCCCGGCTTTCTCCGTCGGGAATCCTTTGCCAAGGGCCGCTCCGAGATCGTAGAATTGCGAATTGACGCTAAGAGCAAGCTGAAGGATGTCAAGCTGATGGATATGACCGGCGTGGTCAAGTGTCGGGTGCTGGTTTGCGCCGTTCTGAGGGGTGGACAGGCCGTGGCTCCCAGCGGTAACTTTGTGCTGCAGGAGGGCGACCGGATCTTCGTCACCGCTCCCACCTCCACGCTGGCGATGCTGCTGAAAAATTTGGATATCACCACCCGCCGGGTCCGCAGAGTGCTGCTGTGCGGTGGTGGCCGAGTCAGTTTCTACCTGGCCGGTCTGCTGGAAAAGGACAAAATTTCCGTGCAGATTTTGGAAAAGAATCCAACCCGGTGTCAGGAATTGGCAGAGGACCTGCCGGAAACCGATATCATCCGGGGTGATTGCAGTAACCAATCCACCCTGGACGATCAGGGTATTGACCTGTGCGACGCCGTCATCTCCCTGACCGGTCTGGACGAGACCAATATGATCGTATCTCTGTATGCCGCCAACCGGGGTGTGGGTCAGACCATCACCAAGCTGAGCCGGGAGGAGAGTATCAGCATCGCCAACACCATGAATTTGGGCAGTATCATCAGCCCCAAGGAGCTTTGCAGTAATGTGATTGTCCGGTATGTCCGGGCCATGCAAAACCAGACCGGTGCAGCTGTTTCTGTCCACGCCATTGCCGACGGCCAGGCCGAGGCGGTGGAATTTCAGGTGGAAGCCGGCACACCCAACTGCGATGTTCCCTTGAAAGAACTGAAGCTGAAACAGGGCGTGCTGATTGCCGGCATCGTCCACGGTATGCAGTCGGAAGTACCTAACGGTGACTCCCGCTTTGTCCCGGGTGACCGGGTGGTTGTGGTCACCGGCCGCCGAGGTATGCTCCAGCAAATAGGCGATATTTTCGCATAAAGAGGTCTGCTATGAATGTAAAAATGATGGGGCGGTTTATCGCCCAGATTATTGCCATTGAAGCAGCCTTTATGGTCCCTGCACTGCTGATTAGCCTTGGCTACGGGGAGTGGGCAAGCGCACAGGCTTTTCTGCTGACCATCGGCATTATGGCCGTGCTGGCCGGAGGTATGTACCTGCTGTGCCGCAGAGCAGGCCGGTTGTTTGGCGCCCGGGAGGGCTTTGTATGCGTTGCCCTGAGCTGGATCGTCATGAGCCTTTTGGGCGCGCTGCCCCTTGTTCTGTGTGGGCAAGTAACCCACTATATCGATGCTTTATTTGAAATCGTTTCCGGCTTTACCACCACCGGCGCATCTGTGATTGCCGATGTGGAGGGTTTGTACCGGGGTATGCTCTACTGGCGCAGCTTTACCCACTGGATCGGCGGTATGGGTGTTCTGGTGTTTCTGCTGGCAGTACTGCCGGCCAGCAACGGCTCCGGCTTCACGATGCATTTATTACGGGCAGAAAGCCCCGGCCCGGATGTAGGCAAGCTGGTGCCGAAAATGCGCCAGACCGCGCTGATTCTTTACTGCATTTACATCGTTCTGACCATCGTCAACTTTATTTTCCTGCTGGCAGGGGGTATGCAGTGGCTCCACGCGCTGTGTACTGCCTTCGGCACCGCCGGTACCGGTGGTTTCGGCACATTCAACGATTCCTTGGGCAGTGTCAGCCCCTACATTCAGAATGTGACCACGGTGTTTATGTTCCTGTTCGGTATCAATTTCAGCTGCTTCTATCTGCTGCTTTTGGGCAAGCTGCGCAGCGTATGGAAGGACGAGGAATTACGGCTGTATGTGGGCCTGGCCATTGCCTGTGTTGTCGGTCTGGTACTCTCTATCCGGCCTTTGTACAGCACCTTGGAAGAGACCATCCGCCACGCCGCTTTCCAGGTATCTTCCGTTATGACCACCACCGGCTTCTCCACCACGGACTTTGACCTGTGGCCCAGCTTTGCCAAGGGTATTTTGCTGCTGCTGATGGTGGTGGGTGCCTGCGCCGGCTCTACCGGCGGTGGACTGAAATGTATGCGGGTATTGCTGCTGTTTAAGGTTTTGGGCCGGAATATCCGGCAAATCCTCAACCCCCGGAAGGTGTTGGTCGTCCGCAGCAACGGCAAGGTCATCGACGAAAAAGTTCTGGCCAATACCAACGCCTATTTCGCCGCTTATATGATTATCCTTGTACTTAGCACACTGGTCCTGTCCCTGGACGGTTTCAGTGTGGAGACCAATCTTTCAGCAGCACTGGCGACCTTTAATAATATTGGCCCCGGCATCGGTGCAGTGGGTCCTACCTGCAACTTTGCCGCGTTCAGCGACCTTTCCAAGGTAACGATGTGCCTGACTATGCTGGCAGGCCGTTTGGAGATCTTCCCGCTGCTGGTTTTGTTCTCCCGCAGCACCTGGACAAGAAAATAAAGAAAAGAGTCCGTCATCAGACGGACTCTATTTTGTAGTTATGGATATGTTTTTTGATAGCCTCGAAGGATTCGTCGCTGATGGCGTGTTCCAGCTTACAGGCATCCTCCAAAGCGGTTGCCTCGCTGACACCCAAAGTCATCAGCAGTTGGGTGAGCAATGTATGACGCTCATAAATTTTCTCCGCCACCGCAAGACCGGTATCCGTCAGGGTGATGGCACCGTCGGGGGCAATTTCAATAAAACCGCCGTTCTTCAAAAGTCCCATAGCCCGGCTGATGCTGGGCTTGGAATAGCCCATATACTCCGCCACATCCACGGAACGGACAGTATTCTTCTTCTTGGACAACACATAAATCGTTTCCAGATACATTTCTCCGGATTCCTGAATACGCATAGGGATCCTCCTGTGCAAACAGATTTAGATTAGTATAACACAGACCGGCAGATTTTGCAATTATGGGATCAACCCAGCGCAGCCACAGCCTGATGGGCGGCATTTTGCAATTTGGCGATCAAATCCTCAGACAGTTCATAGTCGGGGCGGAAAGTATTGCCGACGCAGCTTTGGCCGGTGAGGGTTTCAAACCACACGCAAGCATTTAAGTATTGACCGCCGCCGATGTCGCCATCGTGATAGCCGTCACCCAAGCCATCGTTGGAGGCAATACGGGCGCAGAGATTATCGTAACCGCTGTCACGGACGATCTTCCAAGCATCGCCGGAGGGGATCCGGGCCACCTTATTTTCGGCGCAAACGCCCAAAGCGTATGTCCTTTGTCTTTCGTGATAGGCCGCCTGCTCCGCAGTGTTTACAGCATAAGTTCCGTTGTCAAAACCCGTCTGATAGGCCCAGGTTTGCTGCCAATACAGCTTGGCGTTGGGAGACTTTTCGGCAAACAGGCCGTACAGATCCTGCCGGTACTGGGCAGATTTTGCCAGTTCCTCGGTAGGGTCACCCTTGCGCATAGTGGAGCTGCCCTCCTGGAGGGTGATTACATCCCAATCGGCCTGGGCCAGGCAGTATTCCAGGCTGACCCCGCTTTTGCTGCTGCGGCCGTTGGCATTATGGAGGATCAGCTCATATTCCGCCTCACCGCTTTGCAGCCAATTCCAATGCTGCTTTAAGATGCAGCCGGAGTAGTAGACATTATAAATATTGGCCTCGATGCCCACGGATTTCAGCATGCCGTAAAGCTCGTCGCAAAAATAATAGCAAAAACTGTTGCCTACCATCAGAATATTCATTGCCAGCCCTCCCCATTTGATTACAGTGTAACACAAGCGCAGAATTTGTAAATAGGATCTCTTGGAAAATAATGAAGCGGCAGGACTGCGCGACATACCACTTCATTTATCTGTTCTATATAGCCCATCTTTCCCGGTAGCGGTTCTGCGCACATTGCTATTTCATTCCCAAATGACTCAGCATTTTTTTCATATGCGCAGTTGCTTCCTGAGAGGTCCGTGTATTGGCCTGCAGTTCCTGCAATGTTTGGCTCGTGCCACCGGAAACCAACATTCTACACCATCTGACCACCTGAAATACAGGAGTCAGACACTTATGCTTCTGCAAAACAGGGTACTCTGCCTTTAAATAATCATAGGGCATAAAGACCCGCCGCAGCAACAGATATTTCAACCGGCTGCCCATTTTTGCCTGGCCCAATGCAGCGCGGTTGGCATTGTCGCCATACAGACCCGCCCGCAGAATATAGTCGCTGACCTGCCGGGTCATCTCGTCGGGTTCGGCATTGTCAAACCACCACGCCGCCACCTGCTCCGCAGCTCGGGCAAACTTCAAAAGCCCACCCTCTTTGAGTAACGCCTCCCGCTGCGCAGGGTCGTTTTCTACCCGGCACCGCAAAATCCAAATGTCCAAAAATGCCCGGATGCCGCAACCGCCCACCTCAAAATGCTTTGCCATGTGGGCTATGTGATAAAAGTAAAACATAGCATCCGACAGGATCATATGGCAACTGCCCGGTGTTATAGGATGGGCATCCTCCCAGACTTCTGCCAGTACATTGCGGCAGCCACCCACTTCATAGCGCTCCTGGATGGTATCGTAATGGAGCTCCAGATGCACGCCATCCGGGGTATATAGAGAAATATCGTGGTCAGTCTTAGGATCAGCTTTATAGTTCAGTTCCTTGGTAAGAACAGCCACAGCAGTATCCAGCACTTCCTCTTTCACCAAGATATCGATATCGCAACTGGTGCGCATCCAAGCTTCCGGATAATATGCCCGCAGAACAGAGCCTTTCAGGGGAATGAATGGGATCTGCGCTTTCCCCAAAGTATCACAGATCCGCGTGTATGCCAGATCCAGACGCATATAGCGAAAGATCGCCTGTTTGGCAGCCATTTGGCACTTGGCAAGTCCCTCGCTTTCCGGGAGGCTCAGCTTGCTCAGAGCCTGTCCTGCCAAGTGTGCCAGATCGTGCTTGGCGGCAAGGGCATGTACTTGTTCCACCATTTCATCTGTACAAGCCGCTTTGATATCCTCTGGCACCGACTGATTACAAACTACCGCTCGCAGCAGCGCAAATAACACATTTGATGTTTCCAAACCGTCACCTCCCAAACCATATCGTGACTACTTTTTCTTTACGAAGCCTATCAGTCTCTTTGCATAAGAAGTTGCCAGCAATTCTCCTCTGAGTTTTGGGAAACAGGTCAACAGAACCGCAAAATACACAATAACGCACAGGAATATCACAACAAATTGCCACATTGAACCCGGAAACACTGATTTTAGCGCATGACCGAACGCCCCCATAATCAGTGCAGATATCATAGAAGGGGCAATGTTTTTCAGTATTTTGCCAAATTTGAATTTGAAAAACACACAAATAGTAAAGCAAAGCGCCGCCATTAACTCCACTCTCACCAAAGAGCGAGCAATGTATAAAACGCTAAAGCCATAATTCTTAAAAATAAGCAACACCGGCACGAGCACAACGATCTGCGAAATCTGGATAACGAAAGAAATCAGCGGTTTACCTTTGCTGCGGATCACCTCGCTGGAGAAGCTGGTCAGAATAATAGAAAGCGCACTTGTGAGTCCCCACAAGCCTATAAATCCGCTGGCCTCCATCCATACTTCTCCCAACAGAATCGTAGTAACTAGATCACTGAATACAAAAATTCCGATACCCATAGGCACGACAAACACGGATGTTAGTCTTTGGAGCATATAATAGGTAGATTTGAACTCTGTTTCGTTATTCTGGTGTCTTGACAAAGCAGAAAACAAAACCGGAACGATTACCGCCTCAATGAGTGACATATAAGACCCAACCGTACTCATTGAGGTCTTGTAAAGCCCCACATAATGCCCCGTCAGGTATTGACTGATGATAAAAACATCAATATTGGAAGTCAACCAAATAGAAATGCTCTCCAGCAAAGTCCAGCTGGTAAAAGAGAACATATCCTTGAATAGGGAGAAATTATAATAGAATTTAATTTTCCACTTTGCTTTCCAAGTCAGAACAATCGCGTTGAATAACTGACTTGCCAAATTACCAATCAACAATGCCCAGAAATTCCGCAGTGCAATCGCTAACGGAATCGTCACAATCAGCGGAATCAATGTTGTGCCGATTCTAACAAAAAACAGAGTCTTGAAATCCAGATCCCTCTTATAGCGCGCCATCTGTATGCTGGAAAATGCATGCAACATGATGAGCAGTGAAGCAATCGTAATGGGAATTCCCAATCCGGGACTGCCTACCAACACAGCAATTTTATTTCTGAAAAGGAAGATAATCCCACAGGCCAGAGTGGATAATCCCAAATTGGTCCAAAATGCCACATTGGTGCTTTTATCCAACTCCTCATCATTGGCAAACTCATGCTGGATAATGTACTTTTGGAACCCCGCAGCCGTGAACACTTCCGCAAAGCTGATAACCAACGTGATCGTCGCCACCACGCCAAAATCTTCCGGCAATAGCAATCTTGCCAAAACCATATTGACAATGGGCGACACCAGCTTGGCCATCACCTCAGTACCGGAAGACCACAATGTGGCTCTTCCAATTTTTCTGTTCATATTATCCAACAAGTCAACACCCTCCATCGTAATATGTGATCCATCATTCGTTTGCCTGCTGCAATATAATTCCCGGTGAGTTTCACACGCCACAGCATTTCGTTCAGCAAATTCACATCCCACACAAAACGCAAACCAATAACCTATTTAATTTTTCTGTACGGAAGCTTTTTCTATATATTCCATCAACCAAGCATCATACTTTGCCATATTTTCTTCTATATACTGTCTTTTCTTATACTTATTCCAGCGCAATGTCTCATCAAACCGTTCATGATTCTTTTCAAAATATTCTTCAACGGTGCAAATCACACGTGCCGGAACGCCGCAGGCAACACTATTTGCTGGGATGCTTTTCGTTACCACAGAACCAGCGCCGATAATGCAGTTATCGCCAATGCACACATTTTTCATAATAATGCTATTAAAGCCGATAAAGCAGTTCTTACCAATTTTAACTTTTCCAAAATAGTCATATTTATTTGGCGTAAGTCCCATATATGACAGCCGGGAGGCGCTACCGTCGTGGGTTAAAATTTTGGTGCTAAAACCCGTAATACATGTACCGTCACCAATTTCTACAAGATACGGCTCAGAGCCCAACATACTGATACTTGCTATATAGCAACCCTCGCCTATCTTCGCACCGCACTGCCGCAAATAACGGATTTTACCTGCATTTGATCTGCATCTGCAAAACATATAGAGTTTTTTAAATATTGCCACAATTATTTTATTTTCATGTTTTTGAAAAAACACTGCCATATTCATAAGTATCATGCTCCTTACTGCTTGTCCATTATTCTTAATAAACATTGTACCGTTGCAACATCTGCTTCACATTCAACAAAGTTTCTGATTGCAAGCAAATCATTTCTTCTTGGGCAACTCCAGCCACTGGCCGATTTTCTCATCCCATTCCGGCAGATCAAATGCAGTAAAACCTGCGCCGAAATAAAATGCAGCCTCCCCTGTTTTTTTATTGATATTACCGGATAAGCCAACACCTTCTTATATAAAACTAACATAGCAGAAACACCGCTTCTGCTAAATGCGCACAGTTTGTTGTTGCGCACAAAAACTTATCGCTGTTTCAATCCTGATAAAAGCAACTCTCTGTGTGCTTCACACTCAATATAGTTTCTTACTGCGCGTTTTCGCGCAACATCGTATTTTCTTTTTAACAACCACGGCTCGAGACGATGGCACAATAGTTTATTGACCACCCGATACGCAAAACTTCTGCGCATACCGGACAAGGAAAACAGGTACTGGTCCAGCATCTCACTTGCAAATTTTATATATTGGTTTTCTACAAAGCCATCCTGCGCAATCTCCGCACTGCGTCCATAAAAGGCGTCCAGGATCTTCTTTCCTTCTTTCACATCTGCCAATCGGACACCGTTTCCCTGTTTTACCAGTGGTATATAGGTAATGTCAAAATTATCACTCACCTGCACCAACAGACCGGTCTGCCAACATTCACTCTCATTTAAGTCAAACAAAAAATTGCCCTGACCATACACAATGGTACCACCAAGATATTTTTCCTCACAACCGATACAGTGGGTATGCTGGCAGATCACCAAATCTGCACCCTTTTCTACCATTTTACGGCACACCTTTTGCAAGTTGGGGGACGGGTAACGATAATGCTCCTTACCACCATGGTGTAAAACGATCACATAATCACATTGCGTCTTCAGTGCTGCAATATGGTCAAGAGATTCCAGCGGATCAAAAGGATTTGCTCCGGGCATATTCTCGCCCGCAATCGAAAACTCGTGTTCAGCACAGGCATAAATACCAATCTTTTTGTCATCCAATTCAAAAACATACGGTTCTTTTGCTTCTTGGCGGGTATTACCACTGCCAACATGTGCAATTCCATTTCCATCCAGTGTCTTTACCGTAGATCGTAGGCCTTGCACATTCTGGTCCATAATATGGTTATTGGCCAAAGTCAGCAGATCCACACCCACCGCTGTATAACCGGCAACTGTAGCTTTTGAAGCAATCAGCGCAGGGCCACATTTTTCTATAGGCGTGCAAACATCTGTCAGCGGCACTTCCAGATTAAAGATTCGGTACTGTGCATTCTGCAGTACTGAAAGCAACTCTTCACCTATCAACGCCTGCGCTGCTCCAGATTTAAACAGTTCTGCATTAGACTTTGTTGGCACAAAATCTGCACCGATCAGAATTTTCATAAAGCTACTCCTCAGTTTTCCTTTTTAATAGGCGGCAGTTTTATCCATGAGCCCAATGTGTAATCCCACTCTTCCGGGACAAACGGTCCAAAACCGGATGCCGGGAAAAAGGTCAACTCACCAAAATATATTTGCTGGCCGATCTCATAAAAATCAACACGCAAGAAGGGATGACCGGAAGACAATTTCTCTGCCAAAGCAATCATATCATTCTTTAACTGTGGTAAAGAAACAGAACGCTCGAAATCAGGCGGACATACAGTTTCTCCAAAACGCAAAAGGTCCCCATCCGGCCCATAATAATTTGCGCGATGCCCTTTAAATCGATCATAGTCAATCTTAAAGCATCTTACTACACCATCAAAACAGAAAAATTTATAATCGTTAGGTGACTCACCGTCGATTGTAATATACTGCTCGGCAATGATTCTGGGCTTGACATCTTTATAGGGCCACTCTCGACCACGCAGGTAGTAATTTCTTGCCAAACTTTTTTCAAGTTTGGAACGAGCGGCAGATATATCTAATTGGCTCTTGTCGTGGCAAATTACCAATCCTCCCGAATCGTGGGTGCATTTCAAAACAAATTGGTCGGGCAATGCATCAAAATCGATATCGTCGAACTTGTCCCAAACGCCCAGGGTAGGGATGATATATTCCTCACCGATACGCTCGGCAATATACTTTTTGGCTTCGTACTTATCCACCATTTGGGTATATTCCGGCTTTCGGTCGTAAAGTTTTAACCACTGCAGCTTTTCGTTATAGGTTTTCGGATTTTTCAGATTTAGCTTTCTGCCCATATTGACACGAAACATCAGTTTCAAATACTGTTTATCCGACAGACAATTAAAATAGCCTTTTCTTTCAAATCGCAGCATTGCTCTTTTTATCAGATTCATAAGCACCCTCCTCAATCTGCAGGCTCTGTTGTGTGCCTGTCCGCTTCAAAATAGTTGTAGCAGAAACAATCACCGCTATCAAGACCATAAAATAGCGTTCATAATAGTAAACCATACCCACACTACACACCAAAATCGCTAATAGCAACGCAAACAGCAAAGCCGGAAGCTTGCTTTTTCTTTTATAGCCCCGATGATCTATAAAATACTTTGTAAAAGCTGCAAACTGCGGTATATAAAACACGATTAGACCCACCAGGCCGGAGTTCATTAGCAGCTCCACATAATTATTATGGGCATATACGCCAAAATAATAGTCTGACGCTACAGTTCCCGCGCCAAATATCGGATAGTCCCACCAAACCTCAATTCCTTTTTCTACCATATACATACGGGTCAAGTCAGAAGCATTGGTTGATGTACCGTCCAATGTGCTAAAAAGACCTTTTATGCGAAGGGCAATACCAGAGAATATCGGCACATTGACAATTAAGCTGTATACCGCCACAAACGCAAGGCAAAGAATGACAATATTCCGCAGTTGGTGCAAAATATTACGGTTTCCTATTGCGCCATACAGCCAAATACCAAAAGCAATCACTGCTAGCATCAGAATGCCTTTCTTGGAAGCTGATGCCATAGTCATTACGAAGCAAAACACGATAATCGTGGCATACAGTGCTTTCTTCCACAAAGGATTTTTCTCAGCAATCAGTTTGAATGTCGCTATCATAACACTTATAGCAGCGCACATTCCAATCATATTTGCGTTGACATACTCATCGCCCAGTCTGTTGATGTTGGTATTCGCAGCATTTTCATTTTCTTGTAAGAGCGCCCAAAATTCGTTTCCATACTGGGCATACACATAAATCGCCAATGCCACGCCTGCCCACATAAAAGCTGTCAAAATGTGTTTTATATCTTGCTGATCGTCAATACACTGTATCGCACATATAGCGACCACCGCCATCGTAATATACAAATACATCGTTTCCGATACTGCGCTATTAGACGCAGGCGTATACAGCGTGCCTACCGCCATAAGTATCGCGTACAAGATCAGCGAAAGCACCATGCCGTTAAATTTGAACCGGCGCTTGAAAAACACACAAAATGCGCTTACGCCCAAAAAGAAATACAGTGCATAGGAGTTCAGCATTCGCAAACTGCCATAACTAAATGCCGTACTGCAGATAATATACAGCATCAGCGAAAATATCCAGATTGTCTTCATATTGATGGTTGCCTTTATCACGCCATTCATTCTCCTTTGAAATCCCATCATAACGATCCTGCGCTGCATGTTTAGATTGTCGATTGTCGCTTGCGTAAACTTTATCTATACTATCAATCTTTTATCGCAGGCAGTTCAAGCCATTCGCCCCAAATCGCATCCCACTTTTTGGGTTTGAACGGAACATGTCCGCCACAATAATAAAAAGTAAACTCGCCCACATATATTTGTCCGTCTACTTCATAAAAATCAACACGCAGCTGCGGAATTCCCACCGACAGTTTTTCTGCTAATTCCATCATTTTATCAAGATTCTTAGGGAACGCAGGCGGTACATCTGCCATTTCATCACAATCCCTAAGATCCAAGTGGTTTAGATCCAAATCAAAAAAATCCGTCCTGCGGTCACCGGCCTTACGTCCAGAAGTAATGTAGAATATTTTTACCGAACCATTAAAAACAAAAAACTTATAATCTCGCAGTTCCTGGGTTTCCGTATCCTCCATGTACTGCTCAGCAATAATCCTGGGTTTTACATCCTTATAAGCCCATTCCCGGCTGCTCCAATAATAATTGCGCTTCAAACTGGAAGTAAACTGCCGCCGGGCCGCCTCGATGTCAAATTCGGCCTTATTATGACAAATCGCCAAATCACCGCTATCATGCGTACACTTCAAGACAAATTTCTCTGGAAGTGCGTCAAAATCGATATCCTCAAAGCGATCCCATACGCCCAAAGTAGGAACTACATATTCCTCGCCGATCTGCTCTGCCACAAACTTTTTTGCTTCATACTTATCCACCATACGAGTGTATATCGGCTTACGGTCATACAGTTTCAGCCACTGAAGCTTCTCGTTATAAGTTTTCGGATTATCTAAGTTCAGTTTTTCCTTTTCTTTAATCCGATAACTCAACTTGAGGTAGGCTTTATCGCTTAACCACCGCAAATACCCCCACTTAGCAAGGCCCAAAAGCATAACACTTGGATCTCTCAGATACATTCCAATATTCTTCAGTTTCATATAGTTCCTTCCCAGCTACTTTTTGTTGTTACTGTTTTGCTTCTACCAGCTGTTTAATGTAGTCCTCCCACTGGGTGACGATCTGCTCAGTAGAGAAGCCTTTTGCCTTTTCGTAGGCTTTTTGACCACGAAGCGCAGCTGCTTCCCTGTCTGCAAGGTTTAGGCGAATAGCATCTGCCAGTGCATCCACATCGCCGCAAGGAATAATCAGTCCATCCATACCGTTTTCAACCAAGGCTCGCGCGCCGCCGCCACTGCAATCCGTAGAGATCACCGGTAGGCCCAGCACCATGGCTTCCATCAACGCATTGGGCAAGCCTTCAAAATCAGAAGCCAGCACAAAAAGGCTTGCTGTTTTAATGGTATTGGGAACATCTTCACTTCGTCCCATCATAAAGATTCTATCCTGCCTGCCAAGCTTGTTGATTTGTTCTTGCAGTGTCGCTTGCAAAGCGCCGATGCCATAGATTTCCAGCTTGTACTCCGGATAGTCATCGCACACCTTGTCAAAAGCATCAATAAGTAGATCAAAGCGTTTTTGTTTGTCTAATCTTCCACAGGTAACAATACGCTTTTCTGCCATAGGATTGGGCTTTACCTTGAAAAAAGAATCCGATACGGGATTAAAAATAATACGGGAGTGCCGCTGGATCTTTTCAGGAAACCATGCCTGCGCCTCATCGGTTTGGAACACGCACCCTTCTGCGGTGGGATAAAGCAGCTTGGCAACAAAGGCAGCCATCTTGCTGCGATAACCGATCTTCGGGTCGATCCGCACAGAAATCAAATTCTTTGTTTTTGTGAGGAATGTTGCCGCCAAAGCACGGAAGTTATTGTATCTCATAAAGGAAATTACAATCTCCACCTTCTGCTGCTTACAGAAATGCCTCAATCGGAAAATGCGGCGCAGCGACCTGATCTTTTGACCAGCGCGGGCCGGATCAAATACGCCGTCAAACACGATTCGCTCCACTGAATCAATCAATGGGTATTCCGTCGCCGATGTGTAGTCGGTAATCATCCACACTTTATGCCCCCGTTGGGAAAGGCTGTTGGCAAGCACAGACAAGACTCGCTCAGCGCCACCGCCGCTTAATGCGCTGATATAACACACAATACGCATAATTCTTTTACTCCTTAACCGTTTGTAATTACTTTGGCAGTTCGAGCCATTCACCGAATGTGTAATCCCATTGTTCCGGCTCAAAGGGTACTATGCCGCTCCAATGAAAAAATGTCAGTTCACCGACATAAAGCTTCCCATTCATTTCGTAAAAATCCACGCGAATATGAGGAATGCCTGTTGAAAGCTTTTTGGCAAGTTCCTTCATTTTCTCAAAACAAACCGGCTTTTCCGGAAGTACATCCGCATTGGGATGACCATTGCGCACATCTATATGGTTAAATTCCATATCAAAGAAATCAAATTTCGTTTCCCCTGCTGTCTGACGCTCCGATGCAATAAACATTGCCTTGGGTTCTCCGTTAAAGCAGAAGAACTTGTAATCCCGCAGTTCTCCGGTAGCGGCATCTTCCATAAACTGCTCCGCCAGGATCCTGGGTTTCACATTTTTGTAAGGCCACTCTCTTTGATAGAGGTAATAATTTCGCTTTTGGTGCCACCGGAGGAACCGCTTGACCTCTACCTTGTCCAGCTTATTCTTATCTTGACAGATCACTACACCGCCGCAATCGTGCACGGTTTTCAGCACAAATTGATCCGGCAACTTATCAAAATCAATATCATCGAAATCATCCCAAACACCCAGATTGGGAATAATATACTGTTCACCGATCCGCTCCGCAATGTATAGCTTTGCCTCGTACTTATCCACCATCCGGGAATACTCCGGTTTGCGGTCATGCAGCTTCAGCCATTGCAGTTTTTCATTATAGGTCTTCGGATCCTTCAAATCGGGGAAACGCCCAAAGTTACGAAAAAACTCCAACCGAATAAACAACCGATCGGGCAAAATATTCATCATTTTCCGCATCATTGCTTTTATACCCATGACTCTACCTCTCTATAACGCTGTGCCACTGCTCCAGTACCGTTTCCGCACGGAAGCGGGCGCCGGAAAGCTTACCTTGCTCTGCAAGGGTGTCGGCGCAGCCATTCTCGTTCTTAATCAATTTCAAAATCGCCTCTGCCAAGGTATCGGCATCATTCATCGGTACTACCAAACCATTTTCGCCATCCGTAATTAATTCCCGGGCGCCGGGGTAATCGGTGGTAATACAGGGCAAGCCCACCATCATCGCCTCGATG
>JAEIGA010007902.1_pt1 | contig 16148 bp, 3 predicted proteins | sample 9270691 | NCBI WGS metagenome assembly JAEIGA01 (sample SAMN17057246, study PRJNA624740) | gut metagenome | biome: biome; isolation source: fecal sample | host: Bos grunniens | place: China: Xizang | collected 2019
ATCTTCAAAAGAAAAAAGATATGATGCAGTATAAGCTGCGTTTTCCACCCATTCTTCTTCTCCATTATTTACCATATTATTCCAAGAGGTATTAACATAAGTTCTTTTCTTTTGAAAAACAAACTGACCATCTATATTATAAAAATATTCATAATTACCCAACATTTTTACAATTTTATCAAGCATGCCAGTAATAGTTTCATTAACAGAAGAAGTTAAAGTTCCTGCATATACTAATTCACAGGTTCTATATCCGCAAGTCATACCTTGCTCAATTTTAATTAAATTATATTCTATGGAAGTATTTGGTGTATTATCGTCATCTCCAAAACCATAAAAGATTGTTGCGCTAGGATTATTTTCATTTAAATCTGCAAGAGTTCTAAAAATAAAAACATTACTATCAGATTCTGCATTTTTTGCTTCCATTTCACCAATTGAAATTTTTTTATATTGATTTCCAGATTTATAAAAATATTCTTGATTTGGATTAATAGTCATATTTGACGCTTCTTGCGTTTGAGCGTTATAAATAAAATATAAAGGATCTTCTCCTCGATATTCTAATAGCTCTAAACCGCAATCATCCAAATCATTTAAAATTATATTATGCCAAGGATCTCCAGCATATTCATGAACCGCTTTTTTAATAATTCTTTTTAAAGGTATTTGTTCTGTTGATGTATATCCATGTTTATTAGTAACTTTTATTTCACCCCAATTGAAAGATAATGAAGTGACATTACCCCCAACATCTCCATTTAAAAGACACATTTTATCTTTTCCTTGTAGAGATACTGTAAACCCAGAAGCAGAAACAGAACTGCTAAAAGAAGTTAAAATAAACACTCCTTTTTTAAACCAAATAATTGGAGGATAATCTTTATTTATTTTATTATCTTGTCCAATATATAATTGAATTTTTGTTTTTACTCCCCAAATATAATCATTAATATTTAATTCTTGCGCTACCATACTTAAAGAACAAGTTCTGCGGACGGCAGAATTACCGTCCACAGGAACTGAACCTTGAGTTACACGTCCTTGAATTTCTTCAATTGGATTTTCATCCATATCTAAAGCAATCACTTTTGCGTAAATGACTCTTTCTTTTTCAGCTGCTAATTGATTTAAGAATTCAGAATCAAGCATTGGGTTTTTATAATTACTATTCAATACTATTCTCCTCCTTATACTTATTAACAACTTGTGTTAAACGTGAAATAAATACTTTATATTTATTTTTAACATCTTCATTTGTTGTAGTTTGAGTAGTTCGATCTTTTAAAAATTTATCTCTTGCTGCAATATACGCATTTTTTAGTGCTTTAATTTCACCGCTATTATCTTCAAAACTATATGTTGAAGTTTGACTCTGATATCCAATATCAGTAATAATACCCGCGCCAGCTTTCAGAATATCAAAATTTTCAATTCCGCTAATAAAGAAACTTTCGGATTCGCTTAAATCCATTGTTTCTCCATTAATATTAATTTCAAATACTCCTTCTTCTGGAACTAAAACATGAGACATTGGATCATAATAATATCCAGTAAATGGAGTAAAATATTCTCCATTTTTATCAACATAATAACCCTCTCCAGTTGGATTAGGATCGCCATTAGGATTATCTGAAACAGTCCAAGAAGAATAATCTGATCTTCTACGATATAATTTATAAAGATTCCATTTATCTAAATCTTCTACTTTAACAGTAATATCTGCCAATCCTGTGAGTTCTTCAACAGGATTAGGAATAATATTGTTATAATAAGTTGAGTTGTTAGAATCAGTATAAAATACTTTATCCCAGTCTTCAATTTCTCCCGTTCCAAAGCTACTATCAACATATAAAGGATAATGCCCTCTAATATTGAATTTCACATATCTTACAGCTAAAATGCTAGTTTTAATATCTTGTAATGAACTAAGTACACTATCACCAGTTTCTCCAATTACACGATAACAAGGAATATCATCTATAATTACATTTGTAATTAAATCAAACAAACTTGTAACTTGAGATTTATATCCATAAGTTATTTGACCTTCCCATTGAACAGGATTACCAGCTTCATCTTTTTCTGGAATCGCTACATAGTCATAAGGTCGGTTAGTATTAATTTCATAAGATCCAGTAGTTCCAATATAAATACGAGTAGCATTATCTTCAGAATCTCCCAAGAGGAAATAAGTACCTGGTTGCATTTCTGTCACTTGTAAATGGTATACTGGTCTTTGGGTATACTCTCCATAATTTGAACCAATATTAACTTGTCCTGTAAAATATTTAATTGCGCCATCCTCATCTCTAGAAGCCAATTGAATTGTTGCCCAACGCATTTGATATTGAACATCATTGAATACGGAAATTAAACCGTGATCGCGCAAAGACTCATAATTGTACTCATCAACTTCATATGCTGAACAATTGAAAGTATGAAGCATGCGTCCGAGAGTATCTGTTGGAGACATTGTAACATTCATTAATCGAACAATATAGTTTCCTTCTGTTGGAGACCGGAAAAGCTTGTCCTTACCATTATTAAGCCATTCCAATACTTCAAGCTTAAACTCTCTTTCTGCTTTAATATTTTCAGTAACTAAATTATGAGTGGCTGTTTCGAGACCTAAATTAGATTTAGGATAAAACAATTCAACATCATCCATTTGGTATGAAATTAATCCTGAAATTGCAAATTCTTTATAATCAACATCTCCATTTCGCATAATAAAAGGATGCTTACTGCCCAATGTATTAACTTTACTCTCAACAACATTGGGTTTAAATGTTGATACTTTAGGATTAAATTTTACTTTTAATTGACGCTGACCATCATATAAAAATAAATCTTCAAAATCTGCGACAATAGAATTGGATAACATTCTATCAGAATATACTTTATTTTGATTATATTGCTGCAATCCATATACATATTTAACACCTTGCGCAACAGTATAATCTGTAAATAATAATCTATCTGGTTTTTCTGATTGAAGAGAGAAATAATATAATTCTTCCCATCCGTTTGGATCATTTTCAGCTCTTCTAGATAATAAAAACATACCAGAATCAACTTGACTATCACTTGCGCCTTTAAGATAAATATTAACGAGTCCTGCTTCGTAATTTAATACCGCATTAATGGATCCTTGTAAAGACATCGGGATTTGTCTTCTCTGAGTAATTCGATATCGAGGAGACGATTTTACCAAGCCATTAATCGTAGTTGTAGTGAAAGTAATATAATAAATTTTATTTATTTCCAAATCCTCAGATATCATAAAATTTTCATATGCTTCATAAGAATTTGTATCATGCATTGTATTATGTAAAATTTCGCCGCTATCTTTGATTATATTTCCTTCGGTGTCTTGGATAACAAAACGACTGGAATATAATTTTTCTGTAGTGTCTTTACTCATATCATCAGATTTTTGGCTATATACTCCAGTATATGAATATAAATGATTGTTTACTTTAGTATCATCTAAATTTTTTAAAATTATATCTGGAACAGATGTATATTTAGCAATACCAATAGTAGAATAAATTCCAATCTGACGAGTATTACTGTTAGAAGCTTTTACATAAGCCAATTGAACTTTATAAAATTCTCCTTGAACCAATTCTTTTGCAATATTATCATCTAAGTTAAAAATAACACTGCCTTGATTAACCCAAGATTCAGGGTTTTTAATAGTTGTGAATACAGTTCCTACCAAAGTGCCACTGACCTTTTTAATTTTTAAAGCGAAACTATTAAATTCAGAAAGGCCAACAGCTCTATTCATAGAAAATGGGACCTCAATAGAGGTCCCATAAAAAGCAGGAATTGTACCCGATATAGTAGGTGGATACAATCTTTCCATATTTAATTACTCCTCGTCATTAATCATAAAAGTAATGGCCGCGAGTTGCTGAGGAGTCATATCGATTCCTTCAAACCAATCTAACTCAATTACATTAACTGCTACTTCCTGCTCAAGAGCAAATAAATCTGCTAATTCTTTATTTGCAATATCAAGCACTTCTGGACTTAAATTAACTCGATTTGGATCTTCTTCATCCACAGTACCATATTTAAGAACAATATTATTTTTTTCTTGCTCTAATTCTTGAGCCATGTCAATTAATGCATTCATATTTTTCTGAAAATAGAAATTTACTTTTACTGGCAATTTCATTTCTTTCGTTACCATATCATTAAATAACTCAGAAAGAGCATTTGCAGTATTATAAATTTCAATATTACTCATTGTTTTACGAATAACCATTATAATAGCCTCCTTTATCTCACTATATTTATATTATATCACAAAATTTGCGATTTGTCAAATTTTTATGTTGTAGCTTTTACGGTAAAAGTTGCTGTAAGTTTTCTTGCAGTAGTAGTTCCACTTCCTGAGCTTCCTGCAGTCACTTCTAATTCTTTAACTTTAGTATATCCTACTGGAGGAGTTGAAGAAGTAGATAAATGAACTTCATTAGCTTCATTTTTAAAAGCATAAACTTTTACTTTTCCAGAACTACCAGCGCTATATGATTGTCCAGGGATTTCAACTTCATAGGTAACAGTATCCCCGTCGATTTCAGTATCTTTTATTGAAATATTACTGGTACCTATCTTAAAATTTGCTGAAGTTACCTTAACCTCATTCATAAAAGCTAGCTTTCCAAGTGAAGTTAATCCAGAATCTGCATCCGGTTTATAGGCTGAAATATGTCCTCGAACTCTTACATCTCCATCTAGATAAATAATTCCAGTGCTATCATCGGCAGTAGTTGAACTTTCCACTAACATTCCCTTATAAAATTTTAAAACTCCTTTATTTAAGAAATTTCTTATATTTATAGTTGTTTCTTTAGGACATACTTTATCATCAATGCCTATACTACCTGCGACTATTAACTTTGTGTCTCCTCCCTTAAGATAAGTATCTGTACTACCTCCTAGCCAAAGACGAGAAGTACCATTACCAGCCTCTAAATAAGAATAAGACTCATATAACACAAGATCTGAACCATTACATGCATCAATACGAACGTTGCCTGAAGCCAATTTTAGCGAAGAACCATCTCCCATAGAAATATCCATTGATGAATCATTAAAAGATAAAGAACTTACTCCATTAGATAAAGTCATAGTTCCTTTAGACCCTAAAACACTTCCACTAGTAGTAGAAATTGATTCTTCAGAAATTTTCCAAGGTCCTATATTTGCTTCAGAAGAACCAAAATTATAAAATCCTCCTCCACCGCCAGAACCTCCTCCAGAAGAAAATGATCCTGAACCAGAAGGAGACATACTACCAGTTAAATTGGCAGTTCCTGAAACTTTTAAATTGCCTCCTATTTCAGTATTTCCAGCCGCATATAAATTTCCATTCATATCAACTGTAAAAGTATTATTTAAATTAATTCCATTTACACCTAAAGAAAATGCATTATAACTTAAAGATGTTTTTGAAACTGTAAAAGGTCCAATATAACTTGTTTTATCTCCAGTAACAGTTAATTGAGTAAATGTGGCTGAACCATTATCATTTATACTCCATTCTCCTGCACTGCCTTTTGCAGAAATTGAACCAGCTGAATCAATAACAATATTACCCGCTTGAAGTTTATCTGCAGTAATTTCCCAGCCTCCAATATTTCCTTTTCTAGCATCAATCGAACCGCCATGTAAATCAATATATATTCCAGCTTTTTTTTCTTCATAATTAGCAGACATTAAATGATATTGAGATTTGGTAGCATAAAAAATATCAGTACCATTCTCTCGAATAGCTGTACTTCCATCATGAATTTGTAAATATGGAGAACCATCTCCGTTGATTTTAATGTAAGAAGTAAGTTCGCCTTCTACACTTCCTTGATTATATATATAAACTTTACCTGTCTTTAAATCAATGCGAGTTCCATCTGTATCCGCGATATAATTTTCAGATTGTAAATAAAAATCTCTATTTGGAGTTTCAGCTCCGGTATCTGGACTACCAATATAAAAAAGAATCTTTCCATCTTCATTTGGAGTGCTGCGTAGAACTAATAAAGGCCTGCTTGGATTAGTATTTAATTCAAAAGCCCCTCCACTTCCATAAGCAAAAAGAGAAGATGCTGTTTTGTTAGTTTCATCTCCATCTAAATCAATTTGCATTCCAGCAAGATATTGAGCATAAGAGCCACTTTCAATTGTGCCATTTTGTCCATTAAAATTAATGCGCCCTCGACCTGCACGTCCAATAAACGCGGTACCATCAACATTGAATCCAAAGCTTTGTTCACCTTGTAAAAATCCATACAGGCCAAGTCCAGATTGATTTCTATCATCGAATCCTGCGCCAGCTGCAACATCTCCCATTAAAACGCCAGAAAAAGTATTGTTTAAATCTTTTTTACCTGCGCCAACCATAGTTGACATAATGGTACCATTTTTCTCGTCAATATAAAACTCTCCATCCCAAGAATTCAACATAGTAGAAGAATATTTATTTTGAATTATTAAAATTGGTTGAGTCCAAATAATTTCAGGCTCTTCTAAAGAGGTGTCAATACATTCAACAGCAAAACGGTCATCTGTTCCAGTTAAATACATATTTTTTGGAGTCATCTTACCTGTTGCTGAATCAAGAGTAGGATAATAATTTAATACTGCGCTGTTAGCTCCGCCCCTCAATTCATGACAAGCGATAGCCCATTCTACTTTATCAAATTTTTTCCCATCTTTATACATTGTAAAAGCATCTCCACTATAAGATGGATTAGCTCCAGTATGATCATATACGACTCTAATTGGTCCTATAACTTGACCATAATCAGTTGATTTTCTTACTGGAATCGGTAAAAAGGTTTTTAAAGATACATCACGACTTACAATATCTCCATTTTCCTTTTCTTCCACAATCGGCTGACCATCATTGTCAAGAATAAAATCACCATTTTCGTCTCTTTTATATTTTACTACACCCCAACTAACAGAAGCTGATAATATATAATATTGACAATTTTCAATAGTAGTTGTCGCGTCAGGTTTAATAACACAATAACTTATATTTTTATCATCTTTAATTGTAGTATAAGATAAACCATTTTTTTCGGATTGTTTATACCAAGCATAAGCTACAGTATGCTTTGATAAATATTCATCTGTAATATCTTCATTATTATAATCATAAAATTTAGGTTTAATAACTACCCCATTGCCACCCAAAGTTACTGCAGTAGCAGGATTATCTGTAACTGTATCTCCATCCATTTCAAACATTTGGAGAATAAAAGTTGCATCAGTTCCATTTGTTCCTGCAATACCAAATGTAAGCTGCGCGCTTGCATTATAAGTTTTTCCATTTTTAATAACGGAACAATATATGGTATTATTAGTTGCATTCTGATTATAATAATCTTTAATTCTAAATGACTGCTCTGCTTGTCGAGCCAACAGTTCTCCAGCATCTCCTTCTGAAGCAGGAAAATCTCTTTCAATACGACAATAAGAACAAGGGAATTTAAATAATTTTATTTCCTCGTCAGTTAGTTTAGTATATGATTCATATTTAGTATATTCACTTCCTTCTTGAGGAGGAAAAATCATAGTATTCTCCAAAGGAATATACCAACAAATTTTTTCAGCAGTATCTAATGTCTGCTCACCAGTAATTAAAGATTCATATGTCGCAGTTAAAAATCTCTTACGAGTTGATTCTACTGGATTTCTAATCATACCAGTGTCATCATATAACATATATGAACCATTATAATTTGCAGGATCTATTAAAATTTCTAATCCTGAAATTAAATCAATAGCAGACGCAACCGGGTCATAAGATTGATTTTCAAATTCAAGTACCTTACTTTCATAAGTTTGAACATTTGACATTTCTCTTTGAATTGAACTTAAAATATCGCTAGCTACTACATAATTTTGACCAGCAGTATTAACATCATAATCTACGCCATTATGCGCTTGTTTATAATTTTTATTATAATCTTCAATTACTTGTTTATACTCTTGAAAAGATAAATAATCATTACGATTATAACTATGTAATGCTCTTTTTAAAACAGCCGTATCTAATTTTTCAGTTTCTTCATCTAAAAATTTAGTACCTTGAGAATCTCCTAAATACTTATCATCAAATAAGTATCCATCATATCCATCAAATAATTGAATTTCCAAATCTTTAATAATTGATTCTCTACTTGGAGACTCTACAATTACTTTAAATTGTTCTAAGCGTAATGAATCGTCATCTTTAAAAGTGTATTTATATTCAAATTTATTTCGAGCTTCTTCAATCTCTTTCCAGAAAGTACCAGCTAATTTATCTACTGTTGTTCTATCTAAAATATGCTGATACCAACGGATTACGCTATTTGCAGGAATTTCATCTTCCTTGTCAATAGCAATCATAGTTTTGTCTTCTTGCATATGAAGCCATCTAACATGCATTGTTTTTGTATTTGGATTAGTAGAATCATATGTTTTATCATCAAAAGTGTATAATCTAACTTCATCTTCCAACATATCATGTATATCATATCCAAGAGAAACATAAGGATTTTTAATAAAAATATTATCAGGATAGAGTTGGCCTGATTGATTTTTATATGGTACTAATTCATTGTCTTTATTATAAAAATCAGAACTTTGAACTAACAGCAATTCCATGTAGCAAATATCAGAGATATTACTAATATCAAATACTTTCTCTTGTAAATAATAAGTCTCAAAATTAAAAGGATCGCCATACATATCTTCTGATAATAAATCAAACTTAAATGTGCGCTCATAGCTTTTTCCATTTAATAATTCTCTGGCAACTACATATAAACGTAATCCATAAGAACCTTTATCTACATCTAAAGAAGATAGCCAAGTTCTAAATTCTCCTCTAATTAAAAGACGATTATATTCTTTATGATTTAAATTATCTGCAGACCAAATTCTTACATAAGGTCTATTAACATCATTTGCCAATAATGACCCGCTTTTTACATCAGGTATCAAATTATGAGTAAAATCTAAAAAATCTTCTGACGTATTTGCATAATTAAAATAATCATCGCCATCGTTTGAAAATCTTCCAACAATTATTAAGTCTTTATCCCAATCGCCTTCTGGTATTACTGCATAAACAATTGCGCCTTTTACATAAGTATTCTCAGGTGCGCAAATAGCAGTAAAATTACTTGAGCCATCGGTAACAGTATAAATACCTTTGCTAGACTGGGAATCATCAACAATAGTAACTTTAATTGTTCTATCATACTTCAATCCCGACAATCTTTCTCCAACAATAATATCAATCGCCTGGAACAAATTATCCATAGCAGAATTAGTATCGTTTGCCATTATTTGGCCTCCTTTCTCTCATTCTCTTATTATTTTTAAAAGTACTATAAAACAAATTAATTATATCCGTCCTAAATAAGAAAAAGGGGTAAACTTATTAAATAAGTTTACCCCATATAAATAAAATTACAATTTTCTATTCGCATACTGAGAAGCCAAATTAATAAGGTCGCTAAATGCCTCTGTAATCTGGTCTTTATCTGTAGCATTTGGAAATTCTGCATGAATTGTAACTTCTTGTTGCAATGTATTAGATAAGTTAGAGCTAGTTGCAGCAAACAAAGAATTTAATCCACCAGCAGAAGTCATAGCGTTCAAATCAATCATATCTGAAATTTGACGTACAATTTCTACAGTCTTTAAGAAATTGGCAGTATCATCTTTATTTAATACGATTTCTTTTTCATGAAGTAATGCAAGCTTTCCAACTGCATCTCCCCAAGCACCAGTATAACCACCAGTATCATATCCCATTAATTTCTTTGCTTCTTCTCTAGTTTTACCTTGTCCACCAAGAGCTCGATCATAAGTGTAATTAATTAATTTTTGACCTGCTTGAACTTCAGCTTTTGTAAATCCATCTGCTTTTCCTTTAGCAATACGAGTAGCTTCTCCATTTCCCCAAGCGCCATTATTAATTTTATTAAAAGCCGCTACTACACGACTCCACTTAGGTTTTCCTCCATCATTATTATTATTCTTTGGTGGATCTCCATCATTATTATTATTATTCTTTGGTGGATCTCCATCATTATTATTATTATTCTTTGGTGGATCTCCTTCTTCCTCATCGCCTGAACCAGTTTCTTTTGTATATTTAGACCATCCCGCAATAACTTTATTAAATGATGTAATAAGAGCTTTATTTTTTAATAAAATTCTACTAATAGATTCACTGTAAGAATTTTCCCACGTAGCAACAGCGCCAATAACTTCTCCCATTTTATCCATTGCTGTTTTAGCAGTTTCCGCAATTTCATTTTGAGCTTTATTTGCTTCCGTTGCAACATCGCCTAAGGCTTTCTCTGCAGTTGTTTGGAACCCTGCAACAGAAGTACCTGCTGCTTTCATAGCTTCTTCAACATTTCCTTGCCATGTTGCAAGATTCTGAGCAGAAGTCAATAATAATGTAGCTACATTTGCATTATGGTTAGCATAATACTCTTCCAAAGAGCCGAATCCAGTTAAAACAGCTAATTGAGTTTCTTCCCAGTGGTCAAGCCATTGTTCTTCAGAAGAAATCTTATAACCAGTAGCAGCTGCATAAGCAGTCCAGTCTTGTTCATACAAACGACAACTATTTTCCTGCCACAATTTTGCTTCGCTCATATAGAATTCCATTTTCTGATCATAATACTCATTTAACTCATTTAATTTTGACATACGTTCTTCAGCAGTTAAAGAAGTATCTAACATAATCTCTTGAACTTTTCCTTGATAGTCTTGTTCAAGTTGAATCATATTTGATTGCAAATCATTAATATAATTAGCGTTAGATTCTTGCATCGCATGAAGTTTATCTTCATAATTTTGTTCTGCATTTGCAACATCGTCATCATTTGCAGTATAAACATAAGAATAATTACCTTCTGCATCACGAGTCATTTGAACTTCACTCTTTGCGCTTTGAGATTCTTCAAGTTCAATTTGAGCTTTCTTTAATTCATACTCTTGACGCAATTGTTCCATCTGGTATTCACTAATTTGAACACCAGCTTCTTCATAAGCATTAATCTTAGATTGAAGTTCGAGAAGTTCTTGCTTAGCTTTAACATTTGTAGTTGAGTCAATAGATTTATCAAGTTCACGATTCAATTTACTAATTTGATAAATCTTTTCATAATCAGCAAGATATTGTTTAGAAATATCAGATTTTCTATCAAACATTTCTTGCAACTCAGCCATAGATCCCATAAGACCTGCAGCCGCATCATCATAGGCTTTAATCATGCGCTCAACAGAAGCTTCGAATTGCGCTTGTGCTGCAGTTAATGATTCTTCCCAAGCGGCTTGGAATGCTTCCGCTGCGGCCTGAGTATCTTCTTCCATTTTTCTTATAGTTTCTTCCCATTGTTTAATTTCTTCTGGAGAAAGAATACCTTTGTTTTTTTGATCTTCAAATGTAGCTTTAGCTTTTTTCAAAGCATCTTCTGAAGCATCTTTTCTTGCTTTTGTTGCAGCAACTTTATCTCTGGCTTGAGTAGTAGCTTGTTGCTCCATTTTCGTCATAAAAGCATCAGAGACACCAAGATTTTTTTGACCTACAATATCAATAATATTTTGATAAGATTGAGTAATGGATTGAAGATGTTCCATTTTAGAAATACTATCATCCATCTTTTGATTTAATTCATCCCAAGCAATAAGAATTTGATCATGTACTTGCTCACGTAAATCTTCTAAGGATTGATTAGTAGCTAAAAGACCATCAACATTTTCTCGAATTGCATCAATATCATCTGCAGTAAATCCATAAGCGGCATTAATTTCAGACTGCTGTAAGCCATCTTTTAAATTAGCTTGACCCCCGCTAGATAATGAACCCATAACTTTCTTGTAAACATTTTCGTCTCCATTAACTAAAGCATTAACTTCTTTTTCAGAAAATCCCTTATTTGCAAAAATGTCATAAATACCTTTTTCATAAGTATCACTATCTGACTTATAAATCGCAGTCATTTCATTTAAATATGCAAAAGCCTCTGCACAATCATATGCTTTATCTTCAATATTATCAAGCATATATTCAAGATATTCAAGAGAATCTTCTGAAATATTAATCTTCAATTCAACTTCATATTGAGTTTTTTCAAGTTGCAATTCTTGCTCATGCATAATATCATCAAGAACTGTTTGCATTTGCTCAAGCCATAAATCATGAGTTTCATCATACTGATCTAAAATTTTCATAAATTCATCATAATCTTCTTGAGCCTTTTTAAATGCATCTTGCGCAGATTTATCGTCTGTTGTATGACTATTAAATTCTTTGACAGCTTTATTATATTTTTGAACAGCTTTCTCTACTAATTCATCATAATTAGTTAATGTTCCATTTTCATCAAATTTAGCTTTTTTACCAAGACTTTTTGCAGCACTAGTTACAGCACCTTTATCAGAATCTAAATAGGCTTTAATTTGATTTAAATAGGTTTTATTAGCCTCTGTTAATTTCTTTTGAGCATCAATTTCTTTATTTATTGCTTTTAATCTGGCAGAACCAAACGCCTTATCTTTTGCTCCAGATAAATTCTTATAGATAGCAGTTAAATCTTCAATTTGATTTTTAATTACTCGATAACGTTCTTTTTCATCTTTTGAATCTTTTCGTTTTTCATTATTTTTTTCTTTAGCTTCTGATTTAGGAGTTTTCCCACCTTTTTTATTATTTCCACTTCCATTATTAGATGGAGTTGTTGCACTTTTACTTGGAGACACTTTTTGAGCAGGAGCAAAAGCATTAGTAATTTTACCATCACCTTCAGTTCCTTCAATAGTATATTTAGGAACTACTCCCTGAACTTCTGCTGTTCCAGCATCATAAGTTCTAGTGACTTTTTTCCTTAAATAAACTGTTTGCTCTTTCCATTCTCCATTCTCACCGCCTGGAACCATAACAGTGCTTTCTCCACCTGGTAACATCGCTTCTTCAGTGATTGTTTGAGGAACTGTTACAGTTTGAGGAACATATTCAGTATGAACATTAGCGCTTACATGCAATCCGGTTAAAGCTGCTTCAATTTGCTCTCTAGTCATATTACCAGTAGCAATCATTTCATTAAAGGCATTAACTAATTCAGTTTGATCAACATCTCCTGCTTTAATACCTTCTGCCATATTCTCTTTTAAATAGTCCCAACTATTTTGGAAAGAGGTCATATCTGCTTCGTTTTCAATATTGGCTTTAATGTTTGCAATAATATCGTCTGCTGCTGCAGTTTGGATTCTCTCTAAAGCCTCTATATCTCCCTGAAGAGCCAATTGAAAATCTTCAGAATTCAAAGTTGCTTCAGCAAAAGTGTCAGATAACATATCACCGTCGGCGATATCTAACATATCAGCCAAATCAGTTTTTACGCTATCCATGGTTTTTGACCAATCCATACTATTTTTAGAATTATCTTTAAGATTTTTTTGATAATTTTTAAAATTCTTATTTAAACTAGTCAATCCTCTATCAAGACGCTGATTAGCTACTGCTAAATTCGCAGCTTCTTGTTCACTAATTCCCAGATTCTTTGCCAATCTTTTTGCATAATTCTCTGTCTCTTCAGCTCCAAGACCAAATTTTTCAGCAGCCTCTCCAATAGCTACAGATAATTCTAATGCTGATGCAGCTGCATTGAGTTGATCTTCATTGCCAGATCTTAAAGCTTCATTGTAAGCTTCAATTTCTTCTGAACAATTATCATAATTAGAAGCTAAATTAATTAAAGCTTCATCATAACCAGGAACTTCTCCCCCAGTAGCATCGCCAACTAAAGATGCTAATCCTCGCAATTCTTCTAATGAAGTAGCAGTAGATAATAAAGCCTCAGCATTGGCTTTAACGTCCGCAGTATTTTGTTGCACCAATGCATCCATTTGTTCTTGAGTAATTTTATACTCATTCATCAAATTATTCAGAGTCTCAAATGTTTGCGCAGAAGTTTGACCCTCTGCATTATAATCTTCTTGAGCTGCTTTTAAACTAATTAATTCTTCTTCTGTTAATTCTAGAGTAGATAAATATGCAAATGCCGCGTCAGCAGCTTCTGGAGAAGCTTCTCCAATATTACCACTATTCATTTCTTCTGCTGTAGTATTAGATAAAGAAGAACTTAACTGAACACCTTGTTCAATATTGTTTAAAAATTGGTTTTGTGAAAGACTACTTACTAAACGATAAAAAGTTTCTGCATCTCCTACCAGTTGATATGTTCCATCTGCCATTACTGAGAAAAATTCATCCATTCTATCTGCGCCAAGTTCTTCACTTAATGCAGCATAATCCTCACCTTCAATAGTATCTCCTATTTTTAAACCCTTCGTGATATCATTAAGAGATTTATATTTTTCTTGAATGCTTTGTAATGTGACTTTATCAGTATCTTTCATTGCTGACATTAAAGCATATAAATCAATACCTAGTTCATTTGCAGATAAGCCAACTCTTCTTAATGCATTTTCAATATCATCAATTTTTGCAGTGTCCCAATTAATATTTTTTAAAGCATTTGCAAAATTTTCTAAATCTTCTTTTGGCAAATCTTTAAGCATTCCAACTATAGCATCTCTAGAATCTGATCCCCCTTGAATCATAGCGCTTTCTAAAAGATTTAAAATAGATTGTTTACCACTTAAATTTAAATCTTCACTATCTAATTCATTAAAGGCTTCCATAACTCCTTCAGGAATAGAATTAACAAAATCTTTTAAAGCTATACCATAATTTTTTTGAGCTTCATTAAATTCTGTGTAATAATCTTCGCCTAAAATATTAATTAATTCATCTATCGTTTCTGTTCCAAAAGCTTTCATTAAATAATCATCAACACTTGCTTTAGAAGCATCTCCAGTAGATTCATTAACTTGCAAATCTTTTTGTAGATTATTATATGATTTTTCTGACAAAGAATTAAAATTCCCAGAAGCAATATAATCTTTTATTCCTTTACTAATTTCTGGAGCTAAATTATTATCAAGATTTTTAACTGATTCAGTGGCATTGTCTGTAGCACGACTTAACTCTTCAAGCGCTTCATATGCTGCAATTGCTTCAGCCATTTGCTCAAGCCCGATAGTTTGAACTTCATTATTCTCATCTTTATAAGCATAGGATCTATCATCTCCATTGCCTCTAACAGCATTTTTATCTAATTCATAATCTTTGCCAGTTGCATTTAAATATCTTTTCCAAAGTTGTTCTGCATAAGGATCTGTTTCAACATTTTTATCATGGGCTTCAAGGTCTCCACTTACAATATCATTTTTTCTATTCTCAATATTTGATTCCATGTCTTTTGCTGCAAGAGCTCTTACTTCAGGAGATAAATCGGCTTGACTTGCCAATACCGCACTAATAACTTGATTGGTATTTTCAACTGCTGTTGCAGCTTCTGCTATTGAATCATTGTAAGCTTGGAGTGAAGCCTCCATATTTGAATCACTTAAAACATCAGTGGCAATTTGTTCCCAATAATCTCTGGACCACATTTCACCATTATAAAATAACCCTGCACTATTGAGATCTAAATAATTTTTATATTCGTTCTCATATAAAGGAGTGCCTTTCTCATACATACTACTAGCTTGTTCATGAGCTTCGGTCTGCAAAATTTGAATCATACGATCTATTATAGTTGCGGCATCTTGTTCTCTAGAGGTTTCAGTTCCTTGAACTTGGCCCTCTTTAATTACTTCCAGCATACCTTCTATAAAACTTGGAACAGTTCCAAGGCCAGTATCTGTTATAGCTTTTGATAGGCCATTATATTGAACATCAATTTCTGCAGATGCCTCTTCTTCTTCTTGAATCGATTGATTAATTGCTGTAGCATTTAAACGTCTAGTGGCAGTATCTCTAACTTCTTGGATGCCTTGCTGAGCAATTGTTAAAGCTCCCGTTTCAGGATCTGTTGTTAAATATTTTTTTAATTCTGGATATTGAGTAATTAAAGTATTAACTTCTTCATTTAATCCTTGCATAGCTGTTTTCCACTCTTCAGTACCAGCTGTGCAATCTTGAAAAGTTTGGTATACAGAATCATACTGACTTAAAGCACTATTAAGATTATCTGCTGCAGTTTTAG
>JAEIGA010007903.1_pt1 | contig 16145 bp, 14 predicted proteins | sample 9270691 | NCBI WGS metagenome assembly JAEIGA01 (sample SAMN17057246, study PRJNA624740) | gut metagenome | biome: biome; isolation source: fecal sample | host: Bos grunniens | place: China: Xizang | collected 2019
CATGGAGAATCAGGTAACCGATGAGGTGGCAAAGGAGCGGTTCAATCGCTTGCTTGCCCTTGTATCGGAACAGTCCGCAAAGCTTACCGCTCGTCATACCGGAGAAGTGGTTGAAGTATTGGTAGAAGGATATTCTAAACGTAGTACAGATGATATGTATGGGCGTACTTCACAGTATAAGACCGTGGTTTTTCCAAGAGAAGGAAGGAAAATTGGCGAGTTAGTGCTAGTGAAGGTAGAGGAAGCAAGTGCAGCAACCTTGAAAGGAAAGTTGGTGTAATCAGTTCATTTTAAGTTATAAAAATATGTTTTTGAGCAAAAAAGCACATTTTTTTATAAAAAAATTTGGAGGATTAAGAAAAATGTAGTACCTTTGCAGTCGAAAACAATAAATTTTCATAGTTAAGGTTTAGGTTTAATGGCAACGAGAGGCTGGGAAGTTTCTCGTTGTTTCTTAAACAATCGCAAGATGAAATGCGTTGTTTTCTATTTTTTTTGTGCACAAATGAACGAATTGGATAAGAAAATAGAGGAACATCCATTGCTCGTAGATATGAGTGATGTTGAAGAGGCTCGTAAAGCATTTATTGCGAGCGAAATATTTAATCGTAAATATTAAAAAAGAGATATGGCAACAACTTACATGACCGCAGAAGGTCTTCAAAAATTAAAAGAAGAACTCCAATATTTAGAGACAGTGGAGCGTCCCCGTGTGATTGCAGCAATTGCAGAGGCTCGCGAGAAGGGCGATTTGAGTGAGAATGCAGAATATGATGCTGCGAAAGAAGAACAAGGTGTGTTGGAGAGCAAAATTTCGATGATAAAATCGAAAATTGTAGATGCTCGTATTATTGATGAAACAGATATCAACACAGATGAGGTGCAAATTCTGACCAAGGTACGTGTGCTAAATCTTAAAACGAATCAAGAGAAAGTATATCAATTGGTTACAGAGGGCGAGGCAAATATCGCAGAGGGGAAATTAGCAACAACCACTCCTATTGCGAAGGGTTTGCTTGGCAAAAAAGTTGGCGATGTGGCAGAAGTGGTAGTACCTGCTGGTAAATTGCAATTCAAGGTATTAGAAATTAGTATTTAATCAGTCATGACTATTTTCAGTAAGATTATCAAGGGCGAAATTCCGAGCTACAAAGTAGCTGAAAATGAGAAGTTTTACGCATTCTTGGATATCAATCCATTGCAAAAAGGACATACATTGGTTGTTCCAAAATTAGCAGAGCCCGAGGCAGATTATATCTTTGCTTTGGAAGATGAAATATTGAGCGAGATGCTAGTGTTTGCGAAACAAGTTGCTCAAGGCATTAAAGGAGCTGTGGAATGTAAACGTGTAGGCGTTGCAGTGATTGGTTTGGAGGTACCCCATGTACACATGCATTTAATTCCGATAAGTAAAGAGGGAGATATGTCATTTGCCAATCCTAAAATGAACCTCCCTGCAGAGGAAATGTCGGAGATTGCAAATTCGATTGCAAAAGCAATGTAATGATGCTAAATAAAAATGACTGCCGCGGCAGTCATTTTTTATCTATTTGGTTATAAGTTGGTTATTTAGGTAACCACGTTTGACTTCTTCCCAATAATCCAGCTTTATCCAGCGAACCGCGTAGGATAAGTTTTCCATCTTTGAGGTATACTTTCGCATAGTAGAATTTTCCGTTATCAGGGTCTAACACTTTTCCGCCACGTAATTCACCATCCTTGAGTTGCATATCACGAATGATGGTTAATCCAACAATAGGTTGGTTATAATCCTCTCCTGTACATTCTGCACATCGTGCATCTTGTGTGTTTTCTCCCAATAATTGGATAATTGTACCATAGTACTTGCCATTATCCGCTTGATGGATTTTGACGATAGATTTGTGTTCGCCTGTGGCATCATCTACAGTGATCCACTCGCCCAAAATAGGGGTTTGAGCATGAATAGTAGCCGCAAAAAATAGCATTACGGTCAACAAAAGATTTCGTGTTGTCATACTTCTAAAAATGAATTTGTTATAAATTTGCTGCAAAATTATAAAAAAATGCTTGAATATACCAAATCTACAGCAAAAAATTTTGATATTTGAGTAAAAAACACTAACTTTGCAAGGTTTTATTGGTAAATAATGATATGAAATTAGTATTTGCATCTAATAACAAACATAAATTAGAAGAGGTTCGTCAGATTCTTCCTGCTGATATTCAAGTAGTCAGTTTATATGATATTGGATTTCTCCAAGAAATAGACGAAACTGGCCTGACTCTGGAGGATAATTCACGATTAAAGGCGACAGAAGTATGGGATTGGCTGAAAACCAATAAGTTATTAGAAAATATTGACGGTGTTTTTGCAGATGATACAGGTTTAGAAATTTCAGCGCTAGGTGGTGCACCTGGCGTTCGTACTGCTCGTTGGGCAGGAGATGAGGCATGTGATATAAATAATCGACAAAAGGCGTTGCGGGAATTAATAGGTATTGAGGATCGCAGTGCTCGTTTTAGGACCGTTGTTACATTGGTTCGAAATGGCAGTATTCAACAAGTTGAGGGCATCGTAAATGGGCAAATTGCCTTAAAAGAAGATGGTAAAGGTGGGTTTGGTTATGACCCAGTTTTTATTCCAGAAGGATATAAACAAACATTTGCCAGTTTATCTGCAGAAGAAAAAAATATGATTAGTCATCGTGGACGAGCGATGGAAGAATTAAAGAAAATATTGGAATAATTATAATGTTATGAAGAGATTTTATTTGAGTGGAGTTTTGAGCGTATTGGTGTGTGCATTGTTTGCAGGAGAATTACATTGGCAAACTCATTTTGCATATAATAATGTGGAGCAAATTGCATTATACGATGGTGAAGTGTATGCTCTTGCCAATGGAAAAATGTTCTCAATAAATCAGACAACTGAGTCCATGACACTATATAATAATCAATCTGGCATGCATGGTACAGAGATTGTCCAATTAGTTGCAGATACCACACATAATCAATTGATAATTTTATATACAGATGGCAAAATTGACGTGATGATCAATGAAAAAATGCACTATATTTCAGACCTGTATAGTAAGAAGATGACATCTTCTAAGCGATGCAATAACGTAACAATTGCTGGAGATATCGCTTATTTGTCGATGGATTTTGGAATTTTGACATTTGATTTAAATCGCTACGAGTTTAAGGATTCCTACTATATTGGGAATGAAGCGAAAGAAGTGCAAGTTCTGGATGTGATGTTATCAGGAGATAGTATTTATGCAAAAACAGCAGGTGGAGTATATTCTGCATGTTTATCAGATAATATCGTTGACTTTCGATATTGGGAGTTATTAAAAGTAGGAAGTGTAGAATTTGACAACAAGAAGGGAAAGGAATACAAAAATCAGAGAGGTGATGTATGGAAAGCACTTGGCAGCCAAGGAGTCTATTGCTGTTTTGCGACAGGAGATGAGCGATATTACTTGCCTCAGGGTCCTCAAGTGAATGTTCCATATAGAATGTGTGTTGAGAATGAGCGATTGTATGTAGTTCCAGGTGGCCGATGGGCTGTGCAGGAGAGCGAACCTGGTCATGTGATGATATACGAAAATGGTAACTGGATAAATATTACAAATGATTATATTGAAGGAAAAACAGGGAAAAAAGCCTTAGATTTTGTGAACATTGCTGTGGACCCTGATGATGCGGAGCATTTTTATGTAACAAGCTATGGAACAGGCTTATATGAATTTAGGGGAGATTCATTAGTAACTCATTATACTCCAAGTAATAGTATTTTAGGCTCTGCAGTTCCAAATAATCCAGATTACTATACGCGCACAGATAATGCAGTTTTTGACGAAGAAGGAAGATTATGGGTTCAAGTTGCAAGTAATGTGGATACAAGTCTTGTTGCGATATTATCTAACGGAGAAAATAAAGGAATAAATTTATATACAAATAATAAAAGATATATCTATTATACACCTGGGGGGTTGATTATAGACTTGGTTCGGCCTTCTTACAAATGGATGTTATCATGTCGTGATATTCCTGCTTTAATCTTATTAGACGATGGTGGAACACCATTTGACGAAAAAGATGATAAGTTGAAAGTTCAGTCTGAATTTTATGATCAAGACGGTCATGTAATAGTTCCTGAATTTATGTATACAATGGCTCAACAGTCTAATGGTGACATTTGGATGGGAACATCAATAGGTCCGATAATTATACCACATAATACTGATTTTTTTCAAAGTAATCAATGTGTGCGCTTACGTATTGAAATGCCAGATGGAAGCAACTTTTTGGATTCAGAACGTGTGAATGCATTTGAATGGGATGAAGAAGGTAATATATGGATTGGTACACAAACATCAGGAGTATATGTGGTAAATTTAGATGAAATGAATATTTTATCATGTTTTACAAGTGATAATACCGTTATGCCATCCAATACAGTTATGTCGTTAGCATATGATGAGATTTCTAAACGAATGTACATAGGAACAGGGGCAGGAATTGTTTCTGTCTCTCTATCACAAGATATGAATGCTACTTTTGATAATGTGATAGACAATGAAGCATCGTACGGAAACATGTATCAATGGCGTTCTCATGCTGCATTTACTAGTATGGATGAAATAGTCGTATTGGATGATAATGTATATACTTTGTCATCTCAATCACTCTTCTCCGTAAACAAGAAGACAGAATTAATTGATTATCACACACGTTTAAATGGTTTAAATGGTTCACGAATAGACCATATTGCGCATAATGTAGCGTTGAAAAAAATGTTGATAACATATCAAGATGGTCAATTAGATATTATAGATTCTTCAGGAGAAATAAAAAATATCTCTGACCTTCATTTAAAACAAATGAGTGTATCAAAAGAAGTAAATGATATTTGCATGTATCAAAATAAGGCTTATTTAGCGATGAATTTTGGTATATTGGTAGTAGATATGCTCAAGATGGAAATAGAAGATACATACTATATTGGTTTGAATTCCACAGAAGTTAAAGTTGATTATATTTCAATAAATAATGAAAAAATATATGCAGCTTCACAGTTTGGTTTGTATATAGCAAAATTATCAGATAATCTAATAGATTATAATTTTTGGGAAAAAGAAGAATTACCCGGTGATAAAGATCTACAAGGAATGCGTATGCATAATGGTAGCATTTATATTCTTCGTGGTAATAATTTGTATGTTTTTAAAGATAATCAGTGGAGAATTTGTCCATCCCAAATTTCTCTTCGTAAATTATGTAAGACCCCTAATCACTTGTATGTTTTGCCAGATACCGCTTATGGGGTCGCTGAGGTGAAAGACATAATGAATATTGAAATGGCTCATACATATGGCTATGTTAATGCAGTAGCTGAAGATGGAAGTTCAGTATGGTTTGCCACCAAAGATGATGGTGTTGTCAGATATAATAATAATCTTTACAAACCATTTTTTCCTGATGGTCCTAGTAGTAATTATTCTTATCGTTTACGTTTCTTTGGAGATAAGTTGTATATGTTACCTGGTGGCCGATGGGCGACTCAACTTACTCGCTTTGGTGAAATTATGATATATGACAATGGTGAGTGGACAAATATAAAAAATGGTAAATTAGTAGAACAGGCTAATCACGCAATATATGATGTAATGAATGTGGCTCAAGATCCGAAAGATCCTCAACATTATTTTGTTACTACCTATGGAACAGGCATGTTAGAAATGCGTGCTGATAGTGTTGTAAAGTTGTTTTTACCAAATAATAGTGATTTACAATCTGCAGCCGCGAATAATCCAGACAACTATACTCGAACAGATGGTGCCATGTTTGATGAACAAGGCAATCTTTGGGTATTAAATATGGGAAATATTGATTACAATGTTCATGTAATCAATACTAAGGGAAATTGGTATCATTTAGAATTATATTATAATAATACTCGTATCCCTATTTATACTGCAGGTGAAATTATGGTTGATAGGAGAAATAGTCAGTGGAAATGGATTCCGATACTACGAGATAATACAGGGGTGATCTTATTGCAAGATAATGGAACACCGACCAATTCCTCAGACGATAAAGTAGTATATCGTTCTGAATGGATGGATCAAAATGGTCATTTGATAGCACCGGAATTTATTTATTGTATGGCACAAGATTATAACAATACCATTTGGGTTGGCACGTCCAAAGGTTTATTTATTATAAAACAAGATGTGGATTTCTCCAATTCCAATGCTTGTGAACGAATTATAATACCTCGAAACGATGGTACGCAATTAGGGGATTATTTATTAGAAAATGAACAAATTAATTCTATTGTTGTTGACGGAGCAAACCGTATATGGATTGGAACGGCATCTTCTGGTCTTTACCTTATGCAATTTACAGAATCAACATTAGATGCTGATTATACTTTAGAAACAGTATCGCATTTTACTACTGAAAATTCACTTTTACCGAGCAACAACATACTATCCATCGCAATCCAAGAATCCACAGGAGAAGTGTTTATTGGTACAGGTTCTGGTTTAGTATCATATATGAGTGATGCGATTGAACCTGAAGAAGATTACAATAACTTATATGTGTATCCCAATCCGGTATATTCTACCTATCAAGGGCAAGTTGTGATTAAAGGTTTAGTCGAGGACACTCAAATACGCATTGTAGACGCTAGTGGAAATTTACTTAAAATCTTGCAGAGTAATGGTGGAGAAGCAGTATGGAATATGACCAATGCAAATGGCAATCGTGTAGCTTCTGGAGTTTATACAGTCCTTTGTAATTCACGTGGTGGGCAAATGCACGATAGTGTGAAAATTTTGATTATGAATTGATCAGCTATTTCGTTGTTTTATCATATGGATAACATATCGGTATTGACGATAAGAGTATTCTTTATGCAAACAGTATTTGTACCCATAGTTTAACAGATATTGTGTTAATAGCAGTGGAAAAAACATAGACACGATTGTAATCGCAATCGCTTTTATACAGCCTATCCTGCGTTATTTTATGATTATTGTGTTCTAAAAATGTTCTGTGTCGCTTGCGTAGTATTTGCTATTGTAGCGATTTCTGCGATATCCAACACGGAATGAAAAAGAAAATCTGTACGATAACGCTTTGATTGATTGATTTGTAATGCATTTATTTTTTCCGGATAGCATTCAGCGAATTTATCAGAATACCATACTAAGCAGGCAGGATTTTTTGTCGCATCTGCTCCTGCTGCATGCAACCAATATCCTCCCTCTCCTAATGATTCGCCGTGATCAGATAGATAAATCAGAATTGCATTACGTGATTCTAAGCGCTGAATTATAGAATCTAATACAAAATCTAAGTAGCGAACAGTATTATCATATGAATTAATAATTGCTTTTGGTGAATTACTTGTAACCACTCGATTATCAGTGATTGGTCGAAAATAGCAATGAGTATTAGGCACATGATTATTATAGTACCAATGGCTACCTATAGTATGCAAAATAAGTAAATTTTTAGCATATCCCAATGTTAATTGTTCATCTATATAAGGTAACATCTCTTCGTCATACCAACCAGAGAAAACAAAAACTGATTTTCCAGCATTAGCCCAGATTGTTGTGTCGCATTCGGATGGAAATGTCGCAAACGTTTCTCCTAAATCTTGATTAGAAATCCAAGCGGTGTGATATCCTTCTTTCCTTAAAATGGCGGCAAAACTTGTTTCTGAAAACTGAAGATCAGGATGCAGACTATCAGCTCGAGTCAATAATATTGGGATACTCGCTAGAGTATGAGTTTGTTCGGTATATATATTAGGAAGTGAAACTAAATTATCTCTTTGTATAAGAAGAGGATTAGTCTCGCGTGAATATCCATTAAGTGAGAGATGGTCAGCTCGCATAGATTCTCCAATGACTACAATAATATCTAGTGTATCTATAGCTCTATTAACGACATAAGGCGGTAGATTATGTTTGGAGGAATAACGTTGTCGTTGCAATTGCATATGCAGACGCATACTTTCAATAATATGCATAGGATAACGCTGATTGATACTTTGATGTAGGCGGCTATTAAAATAATAATATCCACAGAAGAGCAGTATTGCACATAAGGCCTGAAGCCATTTATAACTTAGTATATTAATACGCCATCGCCACACAACAAAACAGATTCCTATTCCTGCATTAAGTAGTATCCATAAGATTAATGACCAGGTCGTTACTCCCATTACTTCTTCTAGATTTGTATGCAATATACAATCGAGAATTAATGGTGTTATTGTAACTCTATACATTATACGATAGTATGAAACTGCAGCACCAATCATTCCATAAATAGGTATAAATATGGCTGCTATATACTTATTAAGGGATAAGACATAAAGTAGCAGAAACGATACAACACTTATTGCAATAACGTATGCAACAATGGTTAAAACTCCTTGGAAACCTGTTATAGGATTATCATAAAAGTCTGGCAAAATCGCTACCAATGCTATCCACAATGTTTCCGTACTAACGAATAATAAATATCGAAGGATATTTTGAAGAGATTTTTTCATTTAACCTCGTATTAAGTTCATAAATTCTTCTCGCGTCTCGGCGCGGTTAAATGCCCCTGTAAAATCACTCGTCGTTGTAATAGCATGCGGTTTTTGTACACCACGCATTTGCATGCACAAATGCTCAGCCTCAATTACTACCATCACGCCTAATGGATTGAGTGTTTGCTGAATACAGTCCTTAATCTGTGTAGTCATACGTTCTTGTACCTGTAAACGACGAGCATAAACATCTACTACACGAGCAATCTTACTCAAACCTGTAATCTTGCCATTTGGGATATATGCCACATGTGCTTTGCCGAAGAAAGGTAACATGTGATGCTCACATAGAGAATAAAATGGAATATCTTTCACCACAACCATCTGTCGATAATCTTCTTCAAACAAAGCTCCACACAATATCTCTTTTGCATCTTGCTGATATCCTTGTGTTAGAAATTGCATTGCTTCGCCAACACGTGTTGGAGTCTTAATCAAGCCCTCGCGTGTAGAAGTTTCTCCTAGTAAGCGTAGAATTGCTTCAATATGATGAGCTATTTGTTGGGTAGTATCTTCGGATGGAATAAATGAATTAACCATGATTATTTAATTTATAATGATTATTTTATCTGGAACAATATACGTACTGCTTTGTAATTCAGGAAATTGATCGATTAACTGTTCCCTATATTTCATAGCATCTTCACGGGTTAAAAAATTACCAACTCTAACTTTCCAAAATGGTGGGTCAGAAAGTGCGTAGACGGGTTCATCTATTTTTCCTGCTAATTCCTGTTGTAATATAAGTGCCTCGTTTTTAGCTACTTGTTGTTGATTTGAAGAATAAACTTGCACGCGAAAACCATTTTTTTCGATTTGCCCGCGTTGAATACCTAAACTTTTATCAATCATCATTCGTCTTATCAAAGTATCTTGATGTACAATTGCATTTTCCATCTCATCTACTATCAATACAGCCTTTAGAGTATCCTCTTGGCTGATGGTTTCCATTAACAACGTGTCTTGTGCACAAACGAAAAATGCACATGAAATTAGGAGTAAAAGTATGGGTAGTCTTCTCATAATCAAATGATTATTAGTGTTAATATCTAAATGAACTTCCTCCAACAAACTCACGTAAGAACGATGTTGGAGGGATCTCTCGTTCTGAAATTGATTCGAAATAACTTAGATATTTTTTTAGACGATGTGCTGTCGTGTATTCGTCACAATACTTTGGCACTTCATCCAATATGGGTTCAGCATGGCGCTTCAACACTGCCAGTTCAAATAGCAATGATGAGTTAAACATCACATCTGCTTCTTCTTGAAATGGTGCAATCCAGCGATCCTCACCCCGTTGAACGCTATCTAATCTTGCTATGGTCTCGCGAGCAGAATAGCCACGATAACGATAGTCGCGTACTATTCGACGTATCAAACGCACGTCACTTGTAGGAATCCAATTGTGGTTGTCCAAATTAACCGTCGTAAGCGAACTTACATAAATCTTGAACGTCGCTTCGCGCGGTATGTTCGGCATTAACTCTGGATTTAGCGCATGCAGTCCTTCTAATATCACTACTGTATCTTTATCTAGACAAAGGGTATCCCCCCGATATTCCCGCAATCCTGTCTCAAAATTATAAAATGGTAAAGAAACGGTCTTTCCTTCAAGCAAATCCGCAACTTGTTGACGGAATAGTGGTAAATCCAATGTATGTAAATGTTCAAAGTCCCAATTGCCATTTTCATCACGAGGGGTATCTTCTCTGTTTACAAAATAGTTGTCCATAGAGATAACTACAGGACGAATACCATTAACCATTAATTGAATGGTTAAACGTTTAGAGAATGTTGTCTTTCCGGATGAACTAGGACCTGAAATCAGCACAAATCTTGGAACACCGCCTTCATGATTAGCAATCTGATCGGCGATCTGCGCTACTTTCTTTTCGTGCAATGCCTCCGACAATTTAATCATCTCTACGCTTCGTTGATTCTTATATGCTTTATTGAATTCACCTACATTGCTGATATGCAGCAACTTATTCCAGCCCACATATTCTTTGAAAATACCAAAACGTTTATCTTCTACCACACGTTCTTCCAAGCAATTGGGATTACCACGGCATGGAATTCGTAGCAAAATATTGCTATGATACAATTCTATATCAAAAATATTGATATACCCAGTCGATGGCATCAAAGCTCCAGTGTAGTAGTCAATATAATCACCTATTCGATAATATCTACAATATGGATTGCCTAAAGTTTCAAATAACGTTGTTTCTCCTTCATTACGCTCACCGAACAAACGAATCACCTCTTTTGTTTGCCTTTCCTCCGTCACTATAGGGCGATTTTCTGAGATTATAGCCTGCATTTTTGACTTCAATTGTGCCACAATCTCTGGTGTAATTTGCTTTTCTACTTCGCGAGACTCACGAATTGTGCAATAGAATCCTCTGCTTATTGGGTGTTCAATACGCAAATCGCAATCTGGCCATAATTCGTGCACGGCACATGCCATTACCATATTAAGCGTGCGAATATAACAACGACGTCCGCTTTCGCTTGTAGCATTAATAAATTCTATATCTTTTGGCTTGTAAATCAAGAAGTTAAGACTCTGAACTTTATAGTTAACTCGTGCGGCAATTACTGGATGCGGCATTTCTATTGCCAACATCTCATACAATTTTTTCAGAGATGTACCACATGGTATATCATGATATTGCTTAGTGTTCTTGCAATAAATCGTGATTAAATTTGCCATATCTTTTTTGGTTTTTTATATGTTTATGGTACCCCCTATTTCCTGGTTTTGGTTAAACAAAGCATACCCACAAAAGTTAGCAATGCATTCAATATCAGACGTTCGTGTGAGAATGTGTAACCATTGAACCATATTGAAGAATTCACATCAATCACCCACGTGATTACTGGGGCAAGAATCACAACTACCGGGATCCAACGGTCACGTACTTGACGTTTTGTAAAGATTCCAAAGCAGAACATACCCAACAATGGACCATACGTATAACTTGCTACTTTATAAACTGTTTGAATCACAGAATCGTTGTTTAATAGATGAATCACGTAAATACAAATAGCCATCAATATCGCCATGCCCACATGTACCCATGTACGAATTTTAGTCAAGTTCGAATCCTTTTCTTTATTGAGAATATCCACTGTAAATGAGGTAGTTAGCGCTGTTAATGCACCTCCTGCTGCGGAATATGCTGCTGCAATGAAACCGATGATAAATAACACTCCTACAACTACAGGAAAGTAATTGCCTGTTGCCAAAAACGGGAATACTTCATCACCTTTCAAATTAGCAACTTCTACTATATTCATCTGATTTGCATACGAATACAACAAGAATCCTAAGAACAAAAATAATCCAATTACTACAATTTGCATCAACGCACCTACAATCAAATTCTTTTGACTTTCACGAGGGTTTTTGCAAGATAATGTACGTTGCATTAAATCTTGATCTAGACCAGTGGTTGCTATCACCAAAAATACACCTGCTAAAAATTGTTTCCAAAAATAAGTACCTTCTTTGGGATTGTCAAAAAAGAATGTACGGGTCATGGCACTATTACTCCAACCATCAATATTTACTCCTGCACGAAGTACAAAATAAATACACAACGCTACAGACAGAATCAAACAACAAGTTTTCAATAAGTCTGTCCAAATCAAAGACTTAACACCGCCTTTGAATGTACACAAATACACAATCAGTACCGTGAATATTGCATTAATCCAAAATGGTACCCCTAATGGACCGAATACTAATAATTGTAACACCTCACCTACTACAAACAAGCGTACACTTGCACCTAACATCTTACTAACGAAGAAGAGCCAAGCGCCTGATTTATAGCTACTCATGCCGAATCGTTGTTGCAAGTATTGGTAGATAGAAGTGAGATTTAATTTATAGTAGAGGGGAATCAATACATATGCAATCAAAAATTGACCAACGGTAAAACCAAGTACCATTTGCATATACGCCCAACCTGATGTAGCAACCATGCCTGGTACACTCACAAATGTCACGCCTGAAATTGCTGCACCAATTGTGGACATGGCTACCAACAACCAATTGCTACTACGGTTTCCAGAAAAGAATCCTGCATTATCGGCTTTGCGACCTGCAAGATAAGAAATGAAAAATAGTAACGCAAAATATGCTGCGATTACCAATAAAATTGTTAATGGATTCATATTCTATAACACTAAATACTGAACTCTAATAAACTATTCCTCATAAAGGAGGTAAGGGCGACGCTGATCTTTGAATTTTGCCACATCATCTTGCCAACAAAGGCGTATCTCATCTTCGCTCTTGCCTTGATTGATCATTTTGCGCACATAATCTTGACCGACCAATAACTCAAAAAATGGACGAAAGAAATAATTATCCAAGTGCATATGTGCGTATGCATCAAGTAGATAACGCAACGAGAAACCAACTTTGCGTGCCTCCTCCTCACTCATCTCACTCAAATCTACACCATCGCAAACTCTGCCTTTTTGAGTCGATTGGCTTGGGATAAACGTAATAGATGAGCCATATATACTCGCATTTGTGCGAGGAGCTGCAAAATTAGGATGACCATAGCACAAAAATGGTTTGTCTGTGCCGCGACCCAACGACATAGGAGTTGCCTCGAACAAACATACCGAAGGATATAGGTATATAGAGAGCATATTTTGCAGATTTGGAGAAGGAGCTACCGGCAATCGATACAACGTTTGATGAGTGTATCCCAAACATGGAATAATAGTTAAATCTACTTGTAATGAATCACTTAACCAATATTCTCCATTTATCATTAGTGCCAATTCACCCAAGGTCATACCATGTACCACAGGGATGGGTAATGCACCTACACCTGACTTATGTTTCATATCCAAAATGGGACCATCCACATAAAATCCATTCGGATTAGGGCGGTCAAATACCACAAATTGCTTTCCGTCCTTCGCACAAGCATCCATCAATCGAAGCATCGTTATGTAATAAGTATAGAATCGCAAACCCACATCCTGAATATCTGTAATCAGCACATCAAATGTCGCCATTGCTTCCTTAGAAGGACGTTTGCTATCACCATCATATAGCGATAGAATGGGGATTCCTGTTTTTGTATCCACACTACTTGCCACTTTTTCCCCTTCGCGTGCTGTGCCGCGAAATCCATGTTCTGGAGAGAAAATTGCAGTTACATTTACTTTATGCTTAAGCAATAAATCCAATGTATGCATCGTGTCACCTTTTTGAATAACAATACCCGTGTGGTTACTCAATAATGCCACACGTTTGCCTTTCAACAAAGGTAAATACATCCTAGTCTGTTCTGCACCAAGCACCACTTGCTCAGCTTGAACGGAGAATACAAGTGTGCTAAAAAATGCTAATACAACAATAATTCGTTTCATATAGTAAATGATCAACACTATTACGCTGCAAAGTTACTACTTTTTTTGCATATTTGCAAATTATTGTGTACCTTTGCATGCTTTTTTGAATAATGATAGAAAAATATGCAAATAATTAACACTAAACAGGAAATTATTCGTCAAGTAGAGGCTTGCATTCGTCAGGGAAAAACTATCGGTTTCGTTCCTACAATGGGAGCATTACATGAAGGACATGCCGCTTTAGTACGCCGTGCTGTGACTGAAAATGATGTCTGTGTCGTAAGTATTTTTGTCAATCCAACCCAATTCAATAATGCGGAGGATCTGCTCAAATATCCACGAAATCTCACCAAAGATGCCGAACTATTAGATTCCATTGGGGCACACTTCGTTTTCGCTCCCACTCCGGAAGAAATGTATGCTGCTGAAGAAATGCAAAACCTATTTTCATTCGATTTCAACGGATTAGACGAGGTCATGGAAGGAAAAATGCGACCTGGACATTTCAATGGAGTTGTGCAAGTGGTTAGCAGATTATTCAACTTGATACACCCGACACGAGCATATTTCGGAGAAAAAGATTATCAACAACTTGCTATCATCCATCATATGGTAGAAAGATCTTCCATGAAAGACCAATTTATTGGATTACAAATTATTGACTGTCCAATCGTTCGAGAAAAAAGCGGTTTAGCACTTAGCAGTCGTAATCAACGTCTATCTGATATAGAAAAAAACATTGCTGTGAATATTTCTAAAACTTTATTTTCTTCGATGAATTGGGCGAAAACTGCATCTATAGAGGAAGTTCAACAACGAGTTATTGATGCCATCAATGCTATCGAAGGGCTTGAGGTGGAATACTATGAAATCGTAGATAAGACAACTCTACAACCTACTCACACATTCGATAATGCTATAGGTTGTATTACTGTTTATTGCGGTCAGGTACGCCTTATAGACAACATTCAATACTAATGCAACTATTAGTGATTACTTAGTTATTAGTTAGTGATTCGGATATATTTACGACATGGTCAAGCAAGTTGTAATTGACAAAGGCATTCCTTTCTTAGATGGCGTATTCCCTCCAGAGATAGAGGCATTACATCTATCGCCCGAGGAAATCAATGCTCAAAACATTCGTAACGCGGATGCGCTCATTGTACGCACACGCACGAGGGTAAATAGAGATTTGCTTCATGGCAGTCAGGTTCGCTTCGTAGCAACTGCCACAATTGGTTTCGATCATATTGACCAAGATTATTGCCGCGAAGCAGGCATCCATTGGGTCTCTTGCCCAGGGTGCAATGCACAAGCAGTTTGCGACTATGTGGAGGAAGCTATTTCCACGATTAAATCGGACAAAAATGGTCTTACCATAGGCATTATTGGCTATGGTAATGTGGGTAAACTAGTGGCACAAATGGCGAAAAACAAGGGTTATCGAGTATTACTATCCGATCCCCCATTAGCAATCGGATCTTCGCTCAAAGAGATCGCTCCACAATGCGATGTACTCACATTCCACACACCTCTCACCCACGATGGTCAATATCCTACTTACCACCTGTGTGATGCGAATATTCTTCACCTCTGCAAACCAGATACCCTGATTATCAATGCTGCGCGAGGTGGCATCATTGACGAACAAGCCCTTCTCTCAACACTCAACACTCAACATTCAACATTAAACATTAAAACCGCCATTGACTGTTGGGAAGACGAACCTAACTTAAATCAGGAACTACTTAAACATGTTGATTTGGCGTCTTTTCATATTGCGGGATACTCCATGCAAGGCAAAATGAATGCAAGTGAGATGTGTTTGCGTGCTTTTTGCGATTTTTTCTCGCTTCCAATTTTGTCAATCAACAAAAAAGTAGTACCTTTGCACGGCGATTCAAATCCGGGGTGGCTAAAACGTATTTCGGACCAACTCAAAGCTGCACCCGAACAGTTTGAACAATTACGTAAACAATACAAATTAAGATAATGGCAAGTTTTCAAAAACTAACCCCTCGAGCTACAGACTACTCGAAGTGGTACAACGAACTAGTAGTAAAAGCAGACCTCGCGGAGCAATCAGCTGTGCGCGGATGTATGGTGATTAAACCTTATGGCTACGCCATTTGGGAGACTATTCAAG